>Ga0123355_10006317_pt1 | contig 17524 bp, 15 predicted proteins | sample TergutEmb28metaG_3_FD_89872 | JGI IMG/M metagenome (GOLD analysis project Ga0123355, IMG submission 89872) | Embiratermes neotenicus P1 segment gut microbial communities from Petit-Saut dam, French Guiana - Emb289 P1 | ecosystem: Host-associated > Arthropoda: Insects > Digestive system > Gut ...
AACATACTTGCAGACTTTTTGCAAGAGCATTTTGAGGAGGTGGCAAATATGCTGGCAAGAGAGTACAGCTTCGAAGAGGAGCTTGAAGCACGACTAGAAGAAGGCATGGAAAAAGGCATGGAAAAAGGTGTTGTTGAGTCTGCGATAAAATTCCTCAAAAAAGGAATGTCGCTTAGTGAAGTAGCTGAAACTTTGGAATTATCTGATGATCTGGTGAGGCAATTGGAGGGCATGACTGGCTAAGGTTATTAACTCATTGACAACTGCCTAAATTCCGATATAATAATTCTCACAGGCCAACAAGTTTGCTTGTAGGTCATTGACTGCAATGTGGTAACATACCACGCAGGCTTTTTACAGCGCATAGCGCATAACATGTAAAAAGTATTCGCAGCTCGCTTTTCAGCACTGCGATCATAGGTAGAGCCCTCCGGAGATATTTCTTTGGAGGGTTCACCTATGATTCCCAATTTTCAAGCCATAATCGAGCAACGCTCAAATCAGGACGTGGACAACTCCCGCCGTCCGCAGACTTACGGGGTGTTGCTGATGGTTTTGCTGTCGAGGAAATTCCTGACATTTGACTTTATTCCCCTCCAAGGAGGGGAATCTTCGCAGGAAGCTTAGAGCATCCCTGAAAATCATTAGTAACACCCCTGCACCCCAGAACGTGTATTGTCAAGGGTACAAATGATTTTAGCCCGGAAGTCTTCTTCGGGCTGGATTATTTGATTGATAACAAAGCAAAAAAATGCTAAAATGAAGCACACAAAATAAATAAAAGGTAGGTGCTTTATGAATCTTGCGCTCATGAAGGAGAAGGTGTTAGTGCAACTGACCCAAAGCGAAAAGGATTATGGCGAGATGCTGTTTAATAATCTGGATTGTCAGCTCCTATCTCAATCAGCAATGTCCATTGATTTTTTGGTAAATATAGCAGATGAGCATGAATCCGCAGAGTACTCACTGCACATTAAAGATGCGCAAGATGGCATGTTTGAGATGATACCGAAGTTAAATAATAAAGCTAAGCAATGGGATCGATATTCATATGCCTGTCTGCTGCAATATGAGCAGGAACTGAGCATTCTTGACCCTAAAGAAAAAATAGAGCATAGAAAATACACTCGGCAAGGAATGAGAAACCGTGTGCTCAGTGAGCGTAGGCAGAAAGCAGATAAAGCCTCATATCGCATCCAATGGGCTGATAATATCTATGGGGATCACATACTCACCAACGAACACGGTACGCAGTACAAAATCTTTCTTCGAGATTTTGAAAAAGAAACCGGATATAGTGACAGTTGGGACTCTAGGCTAAATAAATTGGGAACAACAAAGCATATCATGTTTGCGTTTAGTGAATTAAAGAAAAATCAAAAGCTTCGCAATCGGCTTGATAAGACATATCCATTTATTGAAGTTTTTTGTGATCCGTTAAACGAAAACAAAATCACATGGCATTATCCGCATGAATTACCTGCAAGCGAGCAAAGGATTATTTCTCGCTTCTTCAAAAAGCGAAATTATGTTGAAAATGAAGTGCCAGAAATCAAATCATTTTTACAGTTCATTGAAGCAGTAGAAGCGCTTGAAACCATATGTATCCGCCCGGAAGTTGTAGAAAAAGTTGAACGCGCTTTTGAACAATCCATGCTTAAAGAACTTAAGCAAACACACAAGCCGGACTACGCTCAGATTGAAGCGGAACTATTTCCATATCAAAAAGAGGGTGTAGAATTTGTACTGTTCAAAAAAGCGGCAATAATTGCAGATGAAATGGGATTGGGAAAAACAATACAGGCGATTTCTGCCGCGGTGCTCAAAAAGCATATCTTCGGTTTTAACAAAACATTGGTTGTTTGCCCTGCCACACTAAAATCGCAATGGAAAAAAGAAATAGAGAAGTTTACTAACGAAAAAGCGATGATAATAAGCGGTACGCCAAAAGAAAGAGCGGCTCAGTATAGAGACGATGCACATTTTTTCTTTATTGCCAATTATGAAACAATTCGGCGTGACAGCCAAGAGATTAATGCCGCTGAAATTGACTTCCTGATACTTGACGAAGCACAGAAGATAAAGAATTTTGAAACGAAAACATTTTCATCTATAAAGCGATTGAAAGCAAAACATACGCTGATCATAACCGGTACACCAATTGAAAATCGGCTGATTGATATTTATTCAATCTTTAGTGTTCTCGATCCATATTTCTTTGGACCTCTTTGGGAATTCTCGTGCAAACACTGTCTGTTTGACGCTGAAAAAATTAATAAAATCAACGGCTATTACAATTTGCAGATACTTAATGAACAATTATCAGATATATTGATTCGCCGCGAAAAAAGAAACGTACTTGAGCAGCTTCCTAATGTGCAACAGATCGATATTCCTGTTGAACTTGCCCCTGCACAGGCAGACTACCACTCATCATATTCTGCAGGGATAGCAGCAATTATTAAGAAGAAGTTCTTTACCGCTTACGATATGCAAAAGCTACAACTATTGCTTGCCAAGATGCGCATGGTCTGTGATTCGACTTATCTGGTCGATGAAAAAACGAATGTGTCACCAAAGATGGAAGTGTTAAGAGATATACTTTTCGAGCAGCTTGATCTCACCAAAACTAAACGCAAAGTAATAATATTTTCTGAGTGGATTAAAGTGCACAAACTGATAGGGCAAATGCTTAGAGAGCACAAGGTAGGATTTGTGGAGCTCAGTGGGAAGATTCCGGTAAAGTCAAGAGGCGAGCTCATCAAAAAGTTTGAAAGCAGTGCGCAATGCAATGTATTTTTATCTACAGAAGCCGGGGGAGCGGGATTGAATTTGCAGATGGCAGATATACTTATCAACTTTGAGCTGCCGTGGAATCCTGCAAAGAAGAATCAGCGAATAGGGAGAATTGATCGACTGGGACAAAAGAGCAACAACCTTACCATATATAATTTAATTACGCGTAATTCTATAGAAATGCAGATTTCGGCTGGATTGTTGGCAAAGCAAAATCTTTTTGAAGGCGTTTTAGATAATGACAGCAAAATGGATTATGTTGATTTTTCGTCTAAAGGGCGCTCACAGTTTATAGAGCAGTTAGATGCTTTGGTCAGTTTGGAGAAAGTTAAACCCGAAGGTGAAGCGGAAACTGATGTTGCTGATATTTTCCGCGAATCGTATGAAGAAATAATAGAACACGAAGAAGAGTTTGTGGAGCAATTGGAACTTGCAGATTTCAAGGGAGCAGGTGCAACCGACGCGCAAGACGACGTAAAAAAAGCATCCCAAGAATCAAAAACTGATGAATTTGAGCAAGTGATGACGAGTGGGATGCAATTTTTGGCAGGGCTGTATAAAATGTCAACAGGCAAAGACATGGGCTTGGATAGTCAACAAATAAAAATCAACAAAGAAACAGGTGAAGTTACCATGACCTTTAAATTGCCTGTATAGAGCATTTTCCCCCCAGCAAACCGAACATCTAAAATGGTGGCGTGCGTGACGAGTAAAGCCGTAAAACCGGTGAAAGTCCCACCATTTAGATATATTAATTAGATATATTAAAATCAGGGAAAGCTTTACAACGCGGTCGAAACACACCCCCGAACCGTAAAGCACCACCCTAAAGAAAGGGAGGAAAACATGAAAAAAAGTTTTCTAATCACACTCGCACTGCTTACACTGCTCAGCCTTGCCGCCTGCAACAACACAACCCCCGCAAACACATCTGACACCACCCAAGAAACAGAACTCACCGTGTTTGCGGCAGCCTCTATGTCCGGAGTTCTACTGGAAATTGCCGACATCTACACAGCAGATACCCCACATACAAACGTGATATTCAACTTTGACTCCTCCGGCACACTGCGCACCCAGATCCAAGAAGGTGCAAATGCCGACCTATTCATTTCAGCAGCCACAAGAGAAATGGATCAGCTTGAAGAAAGCGACCTTTTGCAAACAGACACACGTGTCAACTTTTTGGAAAACCAAACCGTACTTGTCGCAGCACCGGACAACCCAAAAGCAATAGAAAGCTTTGAAAACATGGTCGATGCGCTTTTAGCCGGAGACATACTTATGGCAATGGGCAATATGGACGTACCTGTAGGCCGATATGCACGTGAGATACTGACCTATTTCGGATTAGACCACGAAACACTTGCCCGAACCGGCGTAATCAGCTATGGCTCAAACGTTAGAGAAGTCGCCACACAAGTACGTGAAGCCAGCGTTGATATAGGCATTGTATACCTGACAGACGCAGTGGACTTTGATCTCACTGTTGTTGATATCGCCACACCTGAAATGGCGGGTCGGGTCATTTACCCCGCCGCCATCCTGCGTGATAGCCAAAACACAGAAGCGGCACAGTCATTCCTTGATTTTATGGTCGGGGATACAGCTATGGCCGTTTTTACCGATTGGGGATTTACTCCATTTAGGTAAGCTAACGAGAGTCGAACTCCCACCGGTTCGACTTGCGCCCACTTATGAATACCCACAATACCCTTGCCGCAAGTGCGCACTCTTGCGGCAAAGATTGGGCTTTTGCATTTCACTCTTCTGAAAGGAAGCGAACATATATGGACATGTTTCCGCTCTTAAACTCTCTGCGTGTAGCTGCACTGAGCAGCGTGATTGTATTTTTTCTCGGAATATTTGCAGCCTTTTACGTATCAAAACTAAACCGCATAGCCAAAGGCATCGTGGACGTGTTGCTCACATTACCTCTGGTACTCCCTCCCACGGTGATCGGATATTTTCTCATAATCACAGTCGGGGCGAGACGCCCAATAGGTATGTTCCTTGGTGAATTTGGCATTCGCTTTGTCATGACATGGTACGGCGGAGTGCTTGCAGCAGTGGTCATCGCCTTTCCCCTGATGTACCGCACAGCGCGAGGAGCCTTTGAAAGCTTCGATGAAACCCTAGCCTATTCGGGCAAGACCCTGGGCTTATCAAACAGTTACATCTTCTGGAAAATCCGTATGCCCTATTGCCGCCAAGGAATTTTGGCAGGGCTTGTACTTGCCTTTGCCCGTGCTTTGGGAGAGTTCGGCGCAACCGTAATGCTTATCGGATACACACCGGGCAGAACAGCGACCATATCCACAACAGTCTATCACCTATGGCGCATTGGCGATGACAGCGGCGCACTGCGTTGGGTGATGATCAACTTATGCATCAGCGCCGTTGTACTGCTTGCAGTGAACATGCTGGAACGCAAAAACAAAAGGGCGGTGATACGATGAGCCTATTTGTGGATATCCGAAAAAAACTCGGAAATTTTTACCTAGACGTATGTATAGAAACGAAAAATGATGTGCTTGGCTTACTCGGCGCATCCGGCTCCGGAAAAAGCATGACACTCAAATGTATTGCCGGAATTGAAAAACCCGATGAAGGAAAAATCATCTTAAACGGCATAACGCTTTTTGACTGCGCAAAACGCATAAACCTACCGCCGCAAAAGCGAAAAGTAGGCTACCTCTTTCAAAACTATGCACTATTTCCTAATATGAATGTGCGGCAAAATATCCTATGCGGTATGCATGGCGAAAAAGACAAAACTACCAAAGAACACACCCTTGCAAAAATTTTAGAAATGACCCAGCTGCAAGGATTTGAAAAACACCGCCCCCACGAACTATCCGGCGGTCAACAGCAACGGGTGGCACTGGCACGCATTTTGGTCGGAAGTCCCAATCTGCTCATGCTCGACGAGCCATTCAGCGCCCTGGACAGCCAACTGCGTGCTCGTTTGCAGATTGATATGCGGGAAATGTTAAAAGAGTTTGGAAAAAGTGTACTTATGGTAACACACGACAGAACGGAGGCTTACCGCCTCTGCCATCAAATTGCACTCGTGGACAAAGGTAAGATTTTGGCGCAAAAGAGCACAAAAGCCCTATTTGCCGACCCCGAAAGCCGGGAAGCGGCATTAATGACAGGCTGTAAAAATATTATGGATGCTGAAAAAACAGGCGAATATGAGCTATTTGTACCTGCCTGGGGCATTCACTTAACCACAGCACTCCCGATCCGAGCGGGACTGACAGCCGTTGGGATCAGAGCGCATTATTTCAATTCAAGAACCAATCACAACCGCTATCCCGTGCGCTGTGTTGAAATCATAGAAGAACCCTTTGAAAATATCTTTCAATTTCGCTATGAACAGCAAGACGAAAACACCCCAAATATCTGGTGGCATGTCCCGAAAGACAGAATGCCAAGAGCACCATATGAGGTAGGTATTGCTCCGCAGAATGTTCTGCCCCTGTATGGGTGAGCGGGACAGATCAACGCCCCGCTCTGTAGGAGCATTAAGTAACGATAGATGGATCTATAGGAGAGAACCCTTGATTACAGGTAGTCATAGTGGTTTGTTTTGCTCACGCTCCCTTTTTGCAATGCGCACCAAAGCAACACTAAACACAACAAGCCCCAACCCGATAAATATAAAACTAACGATCTGCGACTCGGTAGGCCTGATACCGACCAAAAGACCATAAATCAAAGAAAGCGAAGGGCTGATATACTGCAAAAAACCAACCGTGATAAACGGAATATCATTAACTGCCCGCGAATACATAACCAGCGGAATCGCAGTAGCCGCACCGCCGCCAACAAATAAAACCCACTCCCAACCGCTGACCGTACGCATACTATCAGTCATGAAACCCATCGCAAAAATAAGCGCAAAAGGCGTAATGATCATACTCTCAATCGCGATGCTGGAATTCGGATCAGCATTGGCCTTTTTCTTAAGCACCCCATAAGTCGCAAACGAAAGCGCCAGACTGATCGAGATAATCGGCACACGACCATAAGCAATGATCGACACCAACAAACCCGCAAAAGCCAGCCCCACAGCCACCAGTTGAAGGATCGTGTACTTTTCACGAAAAATAATCACACCCAACAAAAAAGCCACGAGCGGATTCATATAGTACCCCAGACTACTATATATAATTTGCCCGGTATTGACTGCGTAAATAAAAAGCCCCCAATTAAAAGCGATAAAAAAAGATGCAGGCACCAAAAACTTCATTTTACCCTTATCGGTAAAGGAGCTCCAGAAAATGTGCATTTTCCCGGTAACCGCAAGCAAACAAATCATGAAAATAAACGCAAAAACAACCCTAGCGCACAATATGAGCAAAGGACTTACACCGGATAATAAATTCCAATAAACAGGAAGAATGCCCCAAAGGACATAGCAGAGAATACCGATGATCAGCCCTCTATTTTTCGATGCCATTTTCAAAATAATGACCGTTCCTTTCGTATTTCATCAGACACTAATTAGCCTACAACTTTCCCATGATACAAATTATTTGCCCGAACAATAATCGTTGAACCCGGACGCAAAGGAGATCCCATATCCGTGCCGCAACGCACCAGATAAACATCCCCATACTCACGCAGTATCTGCACATTGACACGCTCAGCCCTTGCGCCCGTTTGCAGGAAAATGAACAAAACACCATCATCATCCAGATGAATCGCCTCCTTAGGCACACGGATACCGGAAACTACATCAAAGACAATCTCTGCACTGAGCTGTCTGAGCATCGTAATCTCATGAATCCCTCGATCACTGGAAAAAATCACGACACTTCGCCCATGCTCATCGCCTCGGCCTACACTTTCTACGACCATTTCCCGATCTGCATGAAACGCTCCTAAGAACTGGAGCGTCACCCGCTGACCGGATCTCAGACGTGCAGCATAATCCGAATCCATGACAGCAGCAAAATACCACTTGATTGAAGTCACCATTTTACCGACACCCGATGCTCTGGAAGGCGTGCGAAACAGAGTCTCCAGCCCCTCAGGCGTGATGTCACTTAACGCATCGGGCTCAACATGCTCAAACCCATCAACCACATGTGAAAAAGTACCGCTAAAAGGCGCAAAGAAAGTGCGCATACCATCGGTTCTGCGCTCCAGAGACTCAAGCCTTGAGCGCTTTTGCTCAAGGTTGCTTTGCATCAGCGCATCACTTGCAAAAACAAGCGTCTCAATATTTAGAGACATCTCATCCAAGCTGCTCAAATCACCATCCAGAACGGCCTGAGACAAATCCATGACACGCTCAAGCCGAGACGCCTCAATAGTCCTGCTGCTTCCGGCAGCCTCAAGCTGTGCGATTTGCATACGCAGCGTACGCACTTCGCCGGCAATATTAAGCGCTTCGGAAGTCAAATACTCAACAGCGACCGCCTGACCATTTGCAACACGCTCACCCTCTCTGACTATAGGCAACACAGTCTGTCCGCGGATATCCGTCAGTGCGTTCTCCGTTCGGACAATAAACCCCTCCGCTGTAAAAGTCTCCTCCACAGAATAACTGATCGCAGGTGTCGTAACAAAAGTATTGATGACCGCATTATAGATATAAATGCCAATATAACTTGCAATAGCAAGAAACAACACTCCGGTTGTAAGTCTTATAAAAAAATCACTGCGCTTCACGTATAATCACCTCAACCATCCGGGACACATCAGGAGCACTTTCCCACGTGATCCACTTGATATCCTCATATCGCCTAAACCATGACAATTGGCGTTTTGCATATCTTCGAGACTCCATTTTTATTTTATCTAAAGCCTGTATCATATCAAACTCGCCCCGGATAAATCCAACCATCTCTTTATAGCCAATAGCTTGCATTGACGTAGCCAGAGCACTCACTCCCATATCAAGCAAAAAGCGCACTTCATATTCCAATCCATCGGAGATCATCTTATCGACACGTGCATTGACTCTTGCATAAAGATCACTTCTGACAGTCGCTGTCAGTGCGAATTTGCGTGCATTGTACCGAGGGGGCAGCGCCTTTGTCTCTAAATCATGTTGAGAAATGGTCTTGCCTGTGATCTCAAAAATCTCAATAGCCCGAACGACACGTCTCTTATCATTAAAATGCAACCGATCGGCACTGAGCGGATCAAATTGCCTTAATCGCTCAAGCATTGCCTTACCGCCAACAATATCATACTCCACCTCAAGTGACCTGCGCAAATCCTCATCACCGCGTAACGAAAACCCGCGCCCGGACAACAGGGATTCAATATAAAGCCCCGTACCGCCGACAATGATAGGCACTTTATTGCGCGCCAGAATACCATCAATACATTCCGAAGCATCCTCAACATAGCGGGCAACAGAATAATCCTTCTGTGGCGCGACAAAGCTGATCAAGTGATGCGGTATGCCGAGCATCTCACCCACTGTCGGCTTGGCGGTGCCAATATCCATATACTGGTACACCTGCATTGAATCGGCAGACACAATTTCACCGGAGAGCGCCTGAGCGAGCAAAGCGCCTACTGCCGTCTTTCCCGAAGCCGTTGGGCCTGTAATCACGATTAAATCCATCAGCTTCGCTTAAACCGCTTATCCAACTCAGCCTTAGAAACCTCGAAGAACACCGGTCGGCCATGCGGACAATGTGAAGCCTCGCCCGAAAAAACTTTTGCCGCAAGCAGCTCAAGCTCTCTGGGCATAGACGCTCTACCCGCCTTGATCGAAGCCTTGCAAGCGATTGTCTTATAAATATCATCAAGTCTTGCCGCATTCACAGTCCCGCCGAGACTTAAAACTGAGCAAATATCAGACAACACAGACTCGGTATCCCCAACATCTATCTCAGCAGAAATGCGCCGGACAGCGATACTATCATCGCCAAAACTCTCGACCTCAAAACCCAGACCGTCAAGTAATGCCGTATGCTCTAAGAGCAGCGCCGCATCTTCTACACCGAATCGGCATATAACCGGAGTGATCAGAGCCTGTGACATCGGCTCAAAACCTTCGCTTTTGAGTGCATTAAAATGTAGTCGCTCATGTGCAGCATGTTTATCAATAAACCATACACGATCATCATGCTGTGCAATAATATATGACTGAAACGCCTCCCCAATGACCCTCGGGGGATTTTCAGACAAACTATTTTCAAGAGCAATATCATTGTTGGAGATGTCACTGTGTGTGTGCCTTGCAACCTCTTGCATACTATGAGATGTCTTTAAAAGCTGCGGATCGAAATCATCATTAACGGCAACAGGTGTATGCATTTTATTGTCCGACAGATCAGATACATATGAAGCATTGTCTTTAGTCTGTCTTGTGCCTCCGGTATGTACATTTGCAAAGCCGCCTGTTTTGTACGATGCGCTCTGAGTCTGATCAACGGCAAAAGCCTTACGAAACTCGTCGGCATTCATGGACTTAAAACCACCGCCGCCTCCGGTTTTATGACCGATTTTTTTTGCATCAAAGGCACCGCCATCTTTGACAAAGAGGCTGTCTCGCAGATGAGTGTGCGTTGTATCGGCATTGCGGCGAAACCCTGCACCGGGAGTCTTTGCATGTGTCCTTGCTCCGGGCCTTAGAGAAACGCCACCTTGCTCCAGTGCGCCCAACACAGCATAATATACCCCATCAAAAACCTGCTTGTCCGAAACGAACTTAACCTCAGTCTTCGCCGGATGGACATTCACATCCACATGAGACGGCTTTGTAGAAACATAAAGCACACAGGAAGGAAACTTCCCTGAATGAAGCAAATTTTCATACGCCTTCTCAAGCGCCACCTGTAAAGTGATGGATTTTATAGGCCGCCCATTGACAAAGAAGAACTGATAACTCCTATTACCCCGCGCCGCATCAGGAGATGAAACAAACCCTGAAACAGAAACAGCCTCATCAGACGCATCAGCTTCCAACAATCCAGCAGAAAACTCCCTGCCAAACAAGCTATAAACACAAGAATCCACACGAGAATCGCCGGGCGTATGATACTCAGTCTGCCCATCTTTTATAAAGCGCACAGACACATCAGGACGCGCAAGCGCACACCTGAGCACAGTGGCTGAAACTGCGGAACTTTCAGCACGATCAGACTTCATAAATTTAAGACGCGCCGGCGTGTTATAAAACAAATCACGGACAATAATCGTTGTACCCTCAGGGCAACCCACAGGTGCAAAATCAACCACCTCACCGGCCTCTAGCAGCAATCTGACACCTTCGTCCGCACCGGGCACTCTGGTCAGAAGCTCAATCCGAGACACCGCCGATATGGCAGCAAGTGCCTCCCCGCGAAAGCCTAAAGTATTGATAGATTCAAGACCTTCGGCATTGCGCAGTTTACTTGTGGCATGACGAAGAAAAGCCGTCCTGACATCTTCCGGCTCAATACCGCACCCATTGTCTGTGATGCGTATATGTGTCATACCGCCCGCAGAGATTTCAACAGTGACCACACCCGCATCGGCATCAATGGAATTTTCCATCAACTCCTTAACAACGGATGCAGGGCGCTCAACCACCTCACCTGCTGCAATAAGATCCGCCACATGCGAATCCAGTTGTAAAATTTTAGGCAATTAAAAAACCTTCTTTTTCTTTTTTAGCTCCCTCCATGAGGGAGCTGTCAGCGAAGCTGACTGAGGGAGTTCCCCCCCAAAAAAATCTACCGATAAACAATAGGCAAACCCTTAACATTCACCGGGTCGACATCCAAAACCGCAACATCACCAACCGTACAATCAATATTCGTCACATCAACAATCGTATGCATCAAACCCACACTACCCAAAACAGTAGCCTTCTGCCCATTGATCCTAACATAAGCCTTCCTTCTACGCCACCTGAAAATATCGAACAAACTTCTTTCGACAATATAACGGTCAACACCAAAACCATGATAATAACCAACCGACAAAATACCGATCTTGGTAGCCGCCTTAGTAACAAACCCCCGCTCGGAACCAATTGTATGCCCCTTCGGATGCCAGCCAACCTCCTCAAGCCCCGCCTCGATATAACCCACCCGATTCAGACTGGCAATATGCTTGCCCGGAATTCTACCGGACAACGCAGTATCAACCCGGACCGCATCCATAAGCTCAAAATCATACTTAAACAACGCAGCAGAATCTATAGCATGTGCAATGCCGGGTTCATAACCCATCGCAATAATCCGATCAAGCGCATCATTAAACTTATCCAGCTGAGAAATCGTTGACTTTTTATTTCGCCAAGAAGAAGCAAACGACGTAAACGTTCCGACAACATTCAAGCTGGACATATATTTATAAATAGCCGCAACCTTATCAAGCTCGGCAGGCTGAAAACCATAAACACCAAGCCCGGAATCAAGAATAACCTGAACATCCGCAGCAAGCTTACGAGACTCAGCAATACCATTGATCGCCACCGCTGCATCATAAGACCCCACCGTACAAATAACTCCAAGCTCCAAAAGCTCAGAAATCTCATTAGGATCTGCCGTACTGCGAAGCATCATGATCCTTTCACCGCTAAAACCATTTTGACGAAGCAACTTCGCATCCTCAGGATCAGACACAGCAAAATTCTTTATGCCCTCATCCCGAAGAAACTGCGCCACAGGCAATAACCCCATGCCTCCGGCATTTGCACTCAAATCAGTAATGATAAGAACACCCTCCGCACGATCCTTAATCGCACGCAGATTATTTCTCACCACACGCAGGTCAATAACAAGGTTTTTCATTCACGCTTCACCCTTACAAAGATTTATAATCCATACATTTATTCAATCTACCCTATCACATTCATGTGGAATTTTCAAGAAAAAATGTGGACAAAGCGCATCTAAATCTTAATCTCTAAACCAATGTCATTTGAGTAAGCAGAACCGATGTAGGGTGCGATGTCCTCATCGCACTGTTATTGTGTAAAAGTATACATAAACCCTAAACCATTACACCCATCGGAGCAGTATCACACGCATATATCCGAGAACTTTCACCCCACGGATGATAACCATCAGAGATATAAGTAAACCCATATTTTTCATAATACCCCTTGTGATCCGTACAAAGAAACAACTGATCAAACCCCATCTTACCTACATCCTCCTTCGCTTGCGAAATAAGCAAGCTACCTAAACTCTGCCCTCTATACTTTTTATCAATAAAAAGTGCACACAACCATGGTCCCAAATCCATACGACTAATAAAATCATTCGTAATAAGCCCGGCACACCCAATAACTATACCGGAATCCATGAGCAAATACCAAACCGGCAGCGGACTTTTTGCCCCAATGCTATTTAAAATACAATCCTCATAAACCCTTTTATTTCTCCTAGTGCCCCACTTACTCTGAATATAAGTGATCGCCTGATCCTTATATTCCGGATTTTCTCTTATATTAACTACAGTCATAGTCACAATCCTCACCGTTTCTTTTGATGTTACCATTTTTCTGAATAAAGGTCATCTCAAATTTTGTGTTTCTAATCTCTACGCCCCACACTTCTTTGCCCAATCACCCGATTAAACTCAGCCTGCTGCCAATAGAGTGTTAACCAAGCGACTGCGGTTCATTCTACAAATCCTGCACACTCATTTTCTCTACATCACGAGTGCGCTTTTTCTTGCTTCTCGCCGATGCATAGACAACAAGGAAAGCAGCCGTAGGTATATTCATGAGCAAAAATGTGTTAATAGCGCCTGTAACAGCGCCGGGAATTAATCCACTATGACCACTTTCAGAGGTTACAGTAGTTACTAAATCACCGTTAATATATAGTGACTCAGTAAACGTCCAAGACTGATAAAATGTCATGCCAAGCACAGATGTCACTGAAATAGCAAACGTAATAAAAGGCAATATAAGCCCCAACCACCTATTTTCCCGCTTTGACAAGAATACTTGCAAAACCACGGAACCAACAAAAATAGCCAATAGAAAAATCAAAAACACAACACGGAGAATGTTAGAACTAATGTACACAGCCATCTCCCCCAATCTTTTTATACTCGGAAATTAAAATTTTGGCCGTATCAAAATCTATCTTATCACTTACAGCCAAACGCTTTATCAGCGCAACATAAGGTGCATTTGAAATATCATCGCTGATTTGGATTTTCTGAATCAGCCGATCAAGCCGCAAACGCACAGTCGGATATGTCACATCATACTGCCGTGCAATCTCTTTCAAAGAACCGGAAGCCTGTAGAAATCTTTTGATGAAAATGACATCTTCATCCTCAAGACTTACCATCCAATCAGGCACAACCTCAATAGCCATGACCTTGACCACCTTTCAAAATCTATTAAAACTTTAACAATGACGAATATAACATTTAACAATATTGAAGTCAATGACAAATTTTTGTTTATTATTGTTTTGCGCATGATGGACAAACAATGCAATACGAGGAAAACTTTCTTTGCATTACACAACGACATGATTTATAATAAACAAAAGAAAAAAGATGTAAAATAAAAACAATGGACAACACACAACATGGAGGAACGCTTGAAAAATAAAGCTGAAATACCGGCAAATGAAATAGAAAAGCAAAGAGACATCATGCGAAAAATCCTTGAAGCCTCCCAAGCCCGACAAGCGAAGCCGCTGGCATACATAGACACATACGGCTGCCAACAAAACGTGTCTGACAGCGAAAAAATACAAGGAATGCTCGCCGAAATGGGATATGGCTTCACAACAGACGAATTTGCCGCCGACATCATTGTAATAAACACATGCGCCATACGCGAAAATGCCGAAAACCGTGTTTTCGGCAATATCGGTGCGCTTGTACATACCAAAAAGAAAAAACCAACACAAACCATAGTCTTCTGCGGATGCATGGCCGCAGTACCCGAAACCATTGAAAAAGTCCGGGAATCCCACAAACATGTGGACCTCATGTTTTCACCGAATGCGCTCTGGCGCTTCCCCGAACTGCTGCACAGAACACTGACTGAAAAAGGAAGAGTATTTGAAACCGCCATAGATGACAGCGCAATCGCCGAAGGACTCCCCGCCAAGCGTGACGGAACCGTAAAAGCATGGCTACCGATCATGTACGGCTGCGACAACTACTGCTCATACTGCATCGTCCCATATACACGAGGCCGTGAACGCAGTCGTGCGCCTCAAGCGATTGTAGAAGAAGCCAAAGCACTGATAAAAGACGGCTACAAAGACATCACTCTCCTTGGCCAGAATGTCAACTCCTACGGAGCGGGACTTTCAGAAAAAACAAACTTTGCCTCCCTAATAAAAATGATCAATGAAATAGAAGGGCAATTTCTCATAAGATTTATGACCAGCCACCCAAAAGATGCCGGAGTCGAACTCTTTCAAGCCATGGCGCAAAGTGAAAAAGCCGCCCGCCACATCCACCTGCCATTTCAGGCCGGTAGCGACAGAATACTCAAACTCATGAACAGAGGATACACCCACGAAGAATATGTGGAAAAAATCGCCATGGCCAGAAAACTCATGCCGGACATCATCATCACCAGCGACGTGATTGTCGGATTTCCGGGAGAAACACAAGCGGAATTTGAAGACACACTGCGCCTCATTGAAAAAGTACAATTTGACGCAATGTTTACATTTCTCTACTCAAAACGCCCCGGTACACCCGCAGAAAAACTCGAAGACAATGTGACCAGAGCAGAGAAACAAGTCAGATTTGAACGGCTTTTGGATATGCAAAACGCTATTTCAGAAGAAAAGCACAAAAAATACATAGGCAAGTCAGTCCAAGTACTTGTGGACGACCGATCACACGACGAAAGATACCCACTCAGAGCACGTACAAATGGCGGCAGACTGGTTCACTTAAATGGCACAGAAGACTTAATAGGAAGATTTTTGCAAGCCGAAATTACACACTGTAATTCATGGGCACTATATGGAGAAGCGCATACGAACGCCCTGTAAAAGCACTGCGTTTTCTATAGACTGAACACTGAACAAAAAAAAATAAGGAGCAGGCACATTTATGATACCTTTAATCAGATTATTTCGCTCCGGTGCACTGATATGTGAAACATCAGGCATTATAGGCGAAACCATACTCGAAAGAATAAATGCAGCAGGCGTATTTATTGATGCCCCATGCAGCGGAAAAGGCAAATGCGGAAAATGCCTTGTCCGGTTGAGCCCGGACGGAGCACAAGTGCTGGCATGCCGCACAAATATAGACGGAAACATGGACATCTATTTGCCGGATGAAATGGATATGAAAATAGCCGGAGCCGAAAACACAAAAACACCCAACACGCAAGAAAGACCCGCACCGTCGAACGCAAGCAATAAACTCGGCGTGGCTATAGACATAGGCACGACATCTGTTGTTGCACACCTTACCGACATAAGTACCGGTGTAAGAATTGCGACGGCCAGCGGAGTCAATGCACAAAGACCCTACGGCGCAGACGTCATCAGCCGCATTCAATATTGCGCCGAACACGGACACGAAAGACTGACACAAGCCATCAGGGAACAGATAGAAGCCCTGATCAAACACGCATGCACGATTTCCGGCGAACGTGCTAAAGATATAATATACATATCCATAGCCGCAAACACGATTATGCAGCATCTGGCGGCGGACTACTCACCGGTAGGCATGGGCGTTGCCCCCTTTGAACCGGTAAGCCTTTTTGGAGATGAGCATCCGGCATGGGACAACTTATCGTGCGCAAAAAATGCAAAAATATATTACGCCCCGGCCATATCCGCATATGTTGGTGGAGACATCACCGCAGGTATGCTTGCCGCCGGACTGGAAGAATCAGACGGACCAACGATATATCTGGACATCGGAACCAATGGCGAAATTGCGATGAAAACAGGTGGAACCTACTACTGCTGTGCAACTGCTGCCGGCCCAGCCTTTGAAGGCGCTGAAATTGCAATGGGTATGGCAGCGATCAGCGGTGCGATAAATCATGTAAAATGGGAAGACGGTTTAAAGCTATCAGTGATCGGCGAAAAGACCCCTACCGGACTTTGTGGTTCAGGGCTACTGGATGCACTCGCTGTGCTGCTGGAAACAGGAGCGGTTGATGAATCGGGACGGCTTCTGGATGCAAACGAAATAGACCACGAAATATCTAAGCACATAGGACAAGTTGAAGACAACAATGTATTTTGGCTTTCCAAGGAAAACGATGGAGTCTATATGTCCGCAGCGGACATAAGAAAGCTCCAACTTGCAAAATCTGCAATAGCTGCGGGAATCCAAACCTTACTCGCCCATGCAAAAATTTCTGATGAAGATGTCCGCACATTTGTATTGGCCGGAGGCTTCGGCAGCTTTATGGATCACGTCAGCGCAGCAAAAATCGGCCTGTTTCCCAAGAGTTTTTTGCCCAAAACCCGAACACTAGGTAACACCGCCGGAGAAGGTGCCGCACTGGCATTATGCGCATCCGAAGCCCGCATAACCCTTGACGATATGCGGCGCAGATGCGCGTATATTGAACTGTCCACAAGCAAAGTCTTTAATGATGAATTTATCGAACACATATTTTTTCCAACGCCATCTTAGCTCCCTTGCGAGTTATTTCAAGAATGGAGTACTAGTTTAGTGTATCACTGATAATCAGCATATTCTTACATTCTCTTTTTCCGGCTTGCTGCGTTGAAAAAACTTGAAAGGCCAATGGCATTCCTGCGCTTTTTCGCCTTGCAAGACGAAAAAATAAAAC
>Ga0123355_10006319_pt1 | contig 17522 bp, 9 predicted proteins | sample TergutEmb28metaG_3_FD_89872 | JGI IMG/M metagenome (GOLD analysis project Ga0123355, IMG submission 89872) | Embiratermes neotenicus P1 segment gut microbial communities from Petit-Saut dam, French Guiana - Emb289 P1 | ecosystem: Host-associated > Arthropoda: Insects > Digestive system > Gut ...
ATGCTTACCGCACCTTCTATCCTATTTTAACCTCTACTTGTCTCTTTCTCACTCTCTGCCCTGTAACCATCCTTCTCTTTGCTATTCAACTGACCCTTGTATCTCTTACCAGATGCTTCGGACAACCCTCATTCGGAAACATATGTATTGCTACAATTCAGAAAACGATTTTGGACCTTCTAACTAAAGAACTGTTCCCACCGGTTATAATCACTTCTGTACTTGTTTCTTACGTGTTTGACGATGTTCATTTTCTGTGCTTTGGCAGTGTGAAAATGCTATTGCTGCTCTTCCACACTTAGGGACAATTTACCTGCCACTTTGCTGAACAAGCTATAATGCTTATTGAACAGGATCACAAAAGATGCTCATAAAGATACGAAGGCTTGACATGACCCGGGTAAGAGTTTTATTTCTTCTCCACAATGTCCAGACTGGCTCTGAGGCACACTGAGCCTAACATTCAGTAAGCAGTGGGTTTTTCCTTTTGGACGGAAAGTATCTGGGTTGTGATTTTCTGCAGTCACTGCCACTTAGTACTGAAGTGAAAAGTGGTTGGAACAATCTGAAATTATCAAAGTAAAAGAAAAAGATATTTATAAAATCCTCTGCTCAAGCCACATGGTCTTCTTGGCAAAGACTCAGACATTTCAACTTTGGGGTACTCATAAGGTGTACCATGTAAAACAAGATCAGAAATTCAATAACCTTCTTGCTTGAAACATGACAAACACTGATTTACTTCACCTTCGCCCTAGTTAAGATTTATTTTCCTTTTATTTTCTTTTAATTAAATTGTCAGTAGCATAAGATAAATTCCTTCAAAATACAATTTCCAACAATGCTGTAACATCATTTTGCAGAATTTCAGTATGGAGCTTACCCAGAACTAAACTGTGTATTTAGGATGTGCTTGTAAAAATGAACGCATTCAACCAGATGTATGAGTTCTGAATCAAACTTTGTTTGATAAGAGTATGGAGATGTTGGATACAAACTACTGTCAATATTCTAGCAATTTGACATGCAAAAAGGGTTTATTTAATCAGGCCAAAATTTGTTAATGTTGATACGATGCTGCTGAATTGGGTGCTTTTTAACTCCATTTTGATCATTACACCATGTCAGAAAAATTAGGTGTCTCTTAAGGTTACAACAGAAGATGTTGCGGCACCAACAGATCAAGAAAGTATATTCAGAGAGAATCTTTTTACTTATTTGTTTAATTTCATACATCGTACAGCAAGTGAAAGACAGAAAATTAAAAGCTGTTTTCTTCAAAAATACAAGTTTCATAAAATACATATGAACTTGTAAAGCAAGTGTCTATAATTAATGGCATTTCCACATGGATATTTTGAGTATCTTCCAGTAGTGTAACACATTTGCACACAACTTTTGTTATGGTTTAAGGCTTCACAATAGTCCAGTGCTGGTGCTAAAGCTGTACATGGTCACAATTCCCTGTTCATTATTCCTGTTGACACAAGCCAGGTCTAGTTCCACATTCCTGAGTCTGGAACATTGCCGGCCTATGTAAATTAACCACTTACACAACCCACCCACCTTGTTCCTGAAGATGGAGGCTTTGTTCCCCCCAAACATCAGCAACACAGCCCACTTCTGTGTGGTGCCTGAATTCATGAACAGGATCAACATACATCTCTTTATTATATTGTTACCTACCTCCAATATGAACCTGAGAACATGCTTCAGTGGAACAGCATCCACACAAAATTGTGCAGGTACACTGCCTGTGACTGCACGTTGTCAAAGTTCTGAAGGACATGCAAGCAAAAATGATTAGACAAAAAAATGCATCAGCAATTAAAAATTGGTATAATTTCTTGTACTGCTGATTGAAGCCCAAATGCAGGGAGCAGGGAGATGTAAAGCAGGGTAAAGACTGACACATTTGCATGATACAACACAGACATAAGGCAATCATAAACAGACCAGTGGGTCAATGGACGTTGCCATGTACTTTTACAAACAGGAATATTTTAAGATAAAAACAGTTGTACTATATATAGAGTTTAGGAATGGCAGAAATGACACACATCATAAACGTAAGGCAAGAAATAAGACATTACCAGAGGTTATGATGAGCAGATGCTTCAGCTGTACAGGGTCAATCATACAACTGAGTACAGTTCCATCAATTATGTGAAACAATGCCATTACTCTCAGTAAATTATACCAAAACTGACACAACCGTATGATATGAAAAAATACCAACAAAGCATATTACAGAATTTTAGTTTACATTTACTTTCAAGTATGTGAGCCTGCGTGTTTCAAAGGACTGTCACCATCCTCAGGAACCTGACAGTCTTTTTATAAAAATTATTAATGGCCATAAGACACACTATCATTAAAAATTACAGTACCTATGCATGTCATTTGCTAGGTGCAGCATCAAAATGTGTTACAAGATGAGAACCAATTTAAGTTTATCTCTGCAGACATGTAGTCTGCCTTTCCAACACATATGTAGGTGATTGGCTTGCTTCATTGCCCAGTTTCATTTTTTTCTAGCACAGGTAACCACTTTTTTTTTTTTTTCAAATCCACCACATGAATCTACACAATAAATGAATGAAATATGACATATATAATGAATGTGAGCTGAAGTTTACAAAGAGGAAGTCAGCAGAGACTTCTCTTATCACAGCAGTTAGTCAGCTGACTATTTTTGTCGCATTCAAATGTGAGAGGCCCTCTTCCTTCACAAGGAAAATGTTCTGTACCCAGAAATTTTGTCCACTTTCCTAAAGCAGTCAAACTTTTATTATACAATGATTTTAAATGTGCCATCAGACAAGAATTAGAAAAAGTAAGTTTATGCATCTATTGTAATTTATATTTTCTGGTCTTTAAAATACCTTGTATATAGGCTTTCAGATTTGGTGACTGCAGATTGTGACATTGCATTAACTCATACCTCTGTCTTAAGGGATATGGTGGGCAGGATAAGAATGTGGTCAGGTTATACACAGTTGCAAGGAAGATGGCCAGTCACAGCAGACTTGGAGCCAACAGGAATCATAAACAAGACATGTGACAACCAAGTGCTAAAAATTGTCCTTTCCAGGGATGCAATATTTATGACATGAAAGACATGCAAATCGAGAAACATAAAGACGGCACTCTTCACGGTGAAGGGAGATTAAAAGTGTGAATAAGGGCTACAGTACAGTGACAGAAGGTACAGAAAGTGAGAAACAGACCACCATTATCAGGACCACAGAGGTCTGGGAATTGAGAAAAGGAAGTCCTATCACTATGGTTAATTAGAAGTCTGTTATGACAGGGCAAAGTGACTGTCTTGTCCTGGGACAAAAGTTTCTTCCTTCTGGACATAGATAAAAAGCGTCCGCAATATCTTCGAGAAAAACTTATTCTCTCGGTGTTTGTGTTGTTGAGGTGCAGCTTGATCCCAATTATTTCCCTTGCAAGTAATGGTGCCCGGATTTCTTAGCCAGTTTGCTCTTGCTGAGCCGAATGCAATGAATGACCTAGGTCAGAGCTGAGTTCTGCTACAGCTGACTTCTCCAGTTGTAGTCCTGCATGATGGTGGCACTTCATAACCATGGCAGTGATAGAATAATCCTTTCGTCCAATGTACACATTTCCACACTCAGCAACATTAAACAGACACAAGGTTTTCATACTCAGGGACAGAACATGAATTCTGGGATGCCTCCTGCATCAATGTTATGCAAATTAACTGTTTTGGATGACAGACGGTAAGGCCATTGGCATGGCATACTGCTTAGGGGTCCCACCGCTGCAGTGAGTTGAAAACGCCCCCCCCCCTTTTTTTTTACAATTATATAGTGAACCAATGAATGCACACCGGTAAAAACGTGTGGGAACACCCACATGATAGCACATCTCCTTCCACTGTTCAGTTCTCCGTCTTCCCTCACAGCAAGTCTCCCTCTCACTAGTCTCGCTCTTTCTCTCCCTCCTTCAAAACCAAGCACCGCTTTCCATTCCGGCACCTCTGCCACGGGTAATCGTTCTACTAGCCACGCCTACCAACTCCGCTAACTAAACAATGGCAGAACAGGCAGACCACTGGAGCTCAGAATAAAAGGAGGCCTTCTGAGCGACAGCCAGCAGAATTGCTGGCTCGTATTCAATATGAAATACACCTGAACAACCGGTTAAGGAGGCAGTGGCAAATCACTAGGGACCCCGCTTTAAAAGCTGAGGTCAACCGCCTGCATAGGTCAGTGACCAACCAACTTAACGATTAGAGGAAAGACCAGTGGAGCAACAAACTGGAAAGCCTTGATCCAGAAGACCAGTCACTATGGAAGATGGCTAGACGGGTGATGAGAATCCCTACTCCATCACCTCCCCTGGTCACACCAGGGGGCTAGCTCTATCGGACTCCGAGAAAGCCGAAGCCCTTGCGGACAGTTTGGAGGCTCAATTTCAGCCGGTAAACGATCCGTCGGTCCCGGCAGTCAGTGAGGTGGTTAATGAGGCGATGCGAGCATACTCTTTTGCGCCCGCAAGTGAGCCCAAGCTAACCAACCCCACGGAAGTTCAAGATGCCATTCGGGGCCTCAAAGTCGGCAAAGCACCAGGCCCAGACGGTATTCCAAATAGGGTCTTGAAACATCTTCCACTAAGTGCCGTTTCCCTTCTAGTCGCGCGATCTATCGAACTCAGTACTACCCGGCGAGTTGGAAGCACGCACGTGTGTTTTCAATCTTGAAACCTGGTAAAGACCCGGCACTGCCCTCATCTTACCGACCCATAAGTCTATTAGACACGATTGGCAAACTGTTTGAAAAATCCTGCGCTCCAGGATACTCCACGAAGTGAGTGCACGCGGACTGTTGCGCGATGAGCAGTTTGGGTTCACACCCAAACACAGCACCGCACTACAACTCGCCCGCCTAGTGGAATGAGTGTCCAGGAACTTTGACGAGAAGCGACTAACAGGCGCAGATTTCCTGGTTGTGGTTAAGGCATTCGACATTGTATGGGTCAACGGTCTCCTCTACAAACTCACAACCCTCACTTCCCCTCGTACCTCATCAAAACGTATCCTCATACTACGACCCAAGCACCTTCTCCTCTAACCATTCTCCCAACTGACAAGTCACTCCCTAGCCCACTAAATACGGAATTACACTCTGACCTGGCTACCCTGTACATAAATAGGTGATTAAAAAAATATGTTGAAACATATTTTACAAGCGTGCATTTAATGCATGGATATGGAACATAATACTAAGTTGAAAATGAACCTGTTGTACTGCAACCACTAGCAGATAAGGTTCTTTGCAGAGGGGCTAGTTCAGGGTGGATACTTGCGGCACTGATGGGTTTGGCCCAATGCGAAGGGGGAGTGCAGAGACTAGAATTTTCTGGAGTAAAGAGTAAAACTAGTAGTCTCTGTCTACGCCACAAAGACATATAGGGAAAGCAGAGGCATAGTTCCAGTCATTCTTAATCTCAGCACTATATAGATGAGCAGTAAACTACACACCCTGGCCACTTTACCCCTACAGCAAGAACCACTGATACCCTGGAACAGGATGCTGGGTGGATCCCAGAGCAGGTCTGGACACTTGGAGGAGAGAAAAATCTCTTGTTTTGGCCAGAATCAGACCTTGGATTGTCCAACCTGTAGCAAAAAAGTCACTATACCAACTATGCTATTCTGGTTCCTGTGGCAAATGTATGAAAAATTAATGTCTGTGAGTTGCATGCACACTTTAAAAGCTAAGGAACCATCTGACCTTCAGTAATGTTGCTGTCTGAGAAATGACGATGACAATTTGTTTCATCACCATGGTAAAATAGATATCTTGGCGCTCATTATTCAGACACCTACAATAAAGAGTGATCTTCTCCAAGGACTTAGCTTGGACTGCATGACCCTTGAAGATGGGACTGACAGGCTGTCCCAAAACTTTGGTAAATATCTACCAATCAGCACTGCTTAATATCCCAGAACAGCAAAGATATCAATGTTATGATGTGCTGTATCATGCATTTTATAAAATACAGATCAGAAACCATACATTCCTATGCAAGGTATGACCTTTTTCAGCCAAAATAATCTCTGCCTAACAAATCTGGGCATAAGTCTCCTGTATCACAAAATTCGCTACGTGGTTTTGAACATGAAACACTTGCAGATACACAGAACTTCATCTTAATTAACGTGACATCTAATAACATCGCACACACAAATATGTATATTTGGAAATGAACTTTCTCTTTTAATACTGCCTTCTCATGACAATAAATGACTTACATTATATTACAATTATGTCTGAAACCACATTATAATGAGAGGTCGAGACAAGCATAGCAATTAGACTAAGCACTGGGCATGGGGTTTGATTTGTGGCAGGTCAAAGAGACTTTTTCTGTTCTCCAAAACATTCAGACCAACCCTGGGATCCATCAAGCCTCCACTCAATGGTAAATGGGGATTCTTTCCCACTGAGGATAATTAAGGCCATTGGACTATGAAGTTAACTGCTTCTCAATCATCTGGTGCCCAGGTGTTCAGAAGCTCCTCTTATGTGCCTTCAAGGCATGCACTGGGACAATTTTACCTCCACCACCTTATGATCATGGTCTTGTACCTGTCTACAAGACTACACACCCTCACATACCAGACAGCCACCATGTCAGAACATCACATCTAACAAAACTAACCATTTTGTTCAATGTATACACCAACCTATATCAGAAATAATCTGTCATCTTACCAAACATTTCATCCACTTCTATAGAGCAAGGGAGGGGACTGTCAGATACCATTTTGTTTTAAAGTTTTTGTTGTCAGAACAGATTTTTATACCAGTGTATCATCTGATGTTCTGTATTTAGTAGCTTGAGAAAAGGCCCCAAGATATTAAAGTAAACGTAATTAGAAATATAATGATTTCAACAAGAGAAGTGGAAAGGAGACTTGTGAAAAAAAAAAAGTGGTTGGCAATGTCAGATACTATCCAGCACTGTCAACCAAAACGGACAAACAGTGAACAGTCAGGCACGATAATGAAGCAACACTAAAATTTTTTAAATGTTAAGAATATGTTGAACTTCAAACATGGTCTTTGACTTGCCAAAAGAGAGAGCAAGTGAAGTATGGTACACAATGACAGATGCTGTCCAATATTTATGGCCAACTCAAATCTACAATCTGAATGTCACACAAAACATATTGGCACTAGCAGTTAAAATCAAACTCAATCAAATGCAGTATACCGAACTATGACATATGTAATGACAACTGAACACTTGAAGATTTGATGACTCTGAAAAACTTCAGTTTCCAAAAGACACAAAAAAGTGGCTGTAAAATAAACACAGCTCACTTTGCTGATGTGGCAAAAGGTCACTACAGGTTTCTTGTGATGACAGAACATTGTTAATCTATTCATTGCAAAATTTTAGCAACACTATTGCTTACAAGGGGGTACCTGAAACTACCAGACCTTACTACACTATGGTTGTGACAACGAACACTAAGTTTAGGTGTGGTCATCTCTTACACTTCTTGGTTCACAGGGATAATTACCCAAACACCATAATACACACACAGAATGTCATACTGCATCATCCACTACACTTTCACTGGAAGTAAATGCTGTCTCCAACATTCAGCATGTTAAATTAGCACAGTTTAACTGTAACGGTGCTGTACCACTCTCTAATACCTACAAAAATATGTATTAAACAATCAGTACTATAATACATTAAGTAATCAGTTGCATATTATATATACATGTATCACATATCTGAGTTAAGAAACATAACTGGAAACAAAAACAAAGAATTGTTTAACATTCATAAAACCAACGTGTTTGTTGTGGGAATTTTGAGAATGGAAACACATGGTTGCAGGAGTCACAAATATCTTTAACATTACTTACTTTCTGTCTGGGAAATACTGTTGAAGCTTGTTCCAGTTCCTATTTCTAAGAACAATGTTAAAGACAAGCATTACCATGGCCACTTACAGAAATGAATCACCAGCAGAACTGGAAAAGTGTGCATTCCAGAAGAGTGGGTGAAAAAAGAATGTATCATAACGAAACACCAGTGACTGATAAAGCTGTCTGGTTGCTTTGTATTATCGTGTTCCAGAAGTGGCATGATCACAGAAGCAAGCAGAACCTGACTCGGTAAGATTTCTGTAAGCACCCTGGCAGACAGGTTATACAAAATCCAAATTACTGAAACTCATCATCTGAGCTAAGCAGCATTGTTTTCTCATTATAATTCTGGCTGATGGTGGAGACCCGCTGGTTAGATAGGGAACTATGCCGTCGTGAAGTCGCATGTCCTCCTCCTCCCCCTCCTCCTCCTCCACCTCCTTGTGTTGGGTCATCAGGATCATAACTGCCTATTCTCATTCCTCGATGTGACCTTCCTAACCAAAAGCATGATAAGGCACATATCATTCACTTTTGTCTGTTACATTGAATAGCTGACAAAGAAGAAAATACATAATTTCATTCAATCAGTGGGAGTGCTATTCTCTTACAATGCCACAAGCATAACTAAGAGCCTCTTGAAAAACAAAATGGCTAAGGACAGAAGTTGTTTTTCATGCAAAAATCAACTGTAAATGGAAAACATGGCCCAATACTACAATTCTGGGATGTGATCCCATGTACCCTGAAGATGGAGTCAAGTGATGAGTAGAACTAGTTCTCGACATTATTACCGTTCATTTACAAAACTTCAGCTTAAGTGTCCAATAGCAATACTAAGATTCATCCAAAAACCATTCTTATATATTCTGCCTGCAATGTATGCATGGTACTTGCTTCACCTCTGTGCTGGAGGATATGTCTGTCTGTCTATCACACCACAAGGGCACACATCCCACAATACGAATTTTAAGAACAAAGATCTTACAATTTGCAAGTTTTTAGGTTTCCACACTGCTGTGATTTTGTGGGATATGACATTGTAACACTGGATGAGTGGTTCTGAAGATTATGAAGGGCCTTGCTGCTTTCATTTGAAATGTCAAGAACCTCTCATCCAAAGACACAGAGTCAAATCCCAGAAGACCAGAATGCTCATCTCAAACTGTGTTTTCCTTCTGTTTTGTAGCTGCTCTTCTGATCATGTGTGAATCACTGTACTTCCCCATTTCAGCCTTCCACGCCATTACCTAACAATACAGATTATTCAACTACTCAAACAAGCTGATAGTGGCATCTCATATCTTTCTCCTGCTCACAGCAATAGGGAGCATAAGGAGGATAACAACAGGAAAATATAAATATGTAGACACAATTTGAGGACATATAGATACATATGCAAAGGTACAATGGTGCAGTTATACCTGCTCATTCCAGGAACATACCGAGGTGTGAGTGTGTGTGCGCGCGCACTATGGTGGGGTGCATTCATGTAATCATGAAAAGCACCTCTTAGTTTTGTTATGTCTGTATATCTGCATGCTATCAGCATGGTTCCACAGGTTGGATTTCCTTGGGACTTCTACATTTGGTTAAAATCAGACAAAAACATCAGGCACGTTACCTGAAGACCTAAGGATCTTTTATCTTTGCCAGTAACACCAATTTGTTATGAAAGCATTATTGTGCAACCCTTGATATTATAATATTGTTGAAAAAGACATCCCTCAACAATCTGCACAGAACACACTGCTGCATTTCCACTGCAACTATAGTTATGCAAACATGCCACAATGTTACATTAAACTCTCATACGTCTTGTTATATTTTTAAAATGGGCTGCCATTGCATAAGTGAACTACATATAACAAACATCCACCCTACATGTTTCAGCTACATTCAGCCATATTTGTAAAACATATTTGTAAACTACAACATACAAATGGTATATTGTTCAAAACAGTATGTGCCTACGGCTGAATGTAGCTGCACCACGTACACTGAATACTGCCAGATACAGCTGTCTGTATCTGACAGCAGTAGATTCTACAAATATAACAGCAAGGGTTAATAATATTAAAATATGAACTAAATATAATACCTATAAAACCCGTATTACTTATGAGCCTATATAAATTTTTGGGTGCACTGTATTCAACAATAAGCTTTAAAATTTAGAAGTCCGATGCATACCTTCAGAAAATGTATGGGCTGCATCATGTAGCAGGAACTCAAGACAATTATACTGTTTCTTAAAGGAAAGCAATGTTATCACTGTATACAACCCCATAACCTTCATAAACGTCCTGCTGTAAGGGCCCTTTCCTGTTCCTCTACAGGTAATTTCTACAAAATCTTTTCATTTGATTAAGAGGGGCATAATTCAACCAGTGACCCACACTGATATATGACCTTTTTTCATTCGCCTTGTGGACCGATAAAACAGACTTTTACAATTAGGTTTCAGAGCAACATATTTACACTTGGACAGTTCAGAAAATGTAAGAGAAATACCTGGAAAGTTTCGAAATGTGGTGCCAGAGAGGGCTGGAGATCAATTCAGCTGATCATGTGAAATATGCAGAAGTATTACAAAGAGTCAAGGTTGAATGGAATATCCTACATAAAGTAAAAAGGACAGCTAAGTGGAATGGTCACATCTTGTGTACGAACTGCCCTCTACAAAATGTTGTTGAAGGAAGAAGTGACATGAATATGAAAAAGATGACATAAGCAGATACTGAATGATCTTAAGGCAACAAGAAGGTACTGAAAATTGAAATTGGAAGCACTGAATAGTACTCACATTGGAAGAAGCTGTGGATCTGTCATATGACAGACTAATGAAGGAATGAATGAATGAAATTTCACTGAAACCCCCGAGAGTGAGACACTGCGGTGTAAACTTGTTTCTCCATTGATTAATAATCAATTCTAAAAAGTCACTCATCACCCACAAGACCACACAAAAATTTCATGAAATTCTACAACCTGAAAATTTGCATAAGGAGGAAGAGGAGAAGAGGATGAGGAGGATGAGGTGGTGGTGGTCATCGTTATCATATGCTTTTCACTTTTTAGTGATAGCCCAGTTCTAAGATAAGTGGCATCAAGAAACAGCTGTTCATGTGACATTTACACAAAGATCTGCATTTCTGTGAAAAATGCATATGTAGGCCACAAACTGTGCATACACAACAAATATTACAGATCTCTCAATCTCTCTGATAGCTTCTATAAAACTTTTTTGTGGAGCTGTTTAGCACCAAAGAAAATCGAACTTTTTGCAGTAGCATGAGTTCCAAGATGTTTATCCTTGTGATAAATTAATCTTGCAGCATATACTCTGATTTAAAGGTTTAATTATTACATAAATTATGCTATTTGCTTCCTCAAAAAGTAAAAAATTAAAGTTCACCCTATAAAAAGCCATAAAGGCCCTGAGGAGGAATAGAGGCATAGCTCTACTCTTTCTTTCACTTTGGCGCTAGATAGGAGTCGGTGGTGAACAAAACAACCCAGCCGCTTTACCTGTAGGAAAGAGACCCGGTACTTACTGTACAGGGGCCGAGGGGGGCAGGGTCAGTCTGGACGCATGCAGGTGTCGCTCCCCACTGGGATTTGAAACAAGGACTGTCCAGCCCCCAGCGAGTCACTTTTCATCCTCATCTCAATCTTCTTACTTTATTCTTTCATTCTCACATCCAGTGTACAATCACTAATGTAAGTACTTGTTCTGCAGAACCTCAGTATCTGACACAGCACTGTGGTACTGTGTGTGACATGCGTACAGAACTAGTAGAAACTGATAGCAGATTTGGTACATGGATACAGCAAAATTCCAAGACCACTGCTTTGATAATTTATCAGTACACGGTACCTGAAAAGCACTGTGATGAAGACAGGAGGCAGCAAAGTTTAGGGAAGGGTCTCCAACACACTGCAGACAGCACACATTGAATCACTACCAAAATGTGAGAATTTAAAAAGTGTGGAACAAAAACCTGCTACTGTCTCACCATCAGCATAATTTTACAGTTCTCTTCTACGTCATAAGCATATTGCTTACCTCAGGGATGCAAAACTTTTTCAGTAATCTAAGAATCACCTCAAAATTCTAGGTGCCACCACACACAATTGTTGCAATGGTGACCTGGCACACGGGATAAGAGTCGCCTCAAAATTCTAGGTGCCACCACACACAATTGTTGCAATGGTGACCTGGCGCACAGGATTTGTGCATACTGGCTCACCTCATCAAATTTTGACATGTATTTAAGCAGAGAAGTAGACCTAAATTAATTTTTCACTGGTCTCTAGAAAAAGCATATCATTCACAATAAAAACACATTAACATGCTACTAAATGGCAAAACACAGTGTTCAGTGTGAGGCGAACACAAATGAACCTACCGAAATTTGAACAGCATGCATTGTCTTCCACGTGATGACTGGTGCAAGCAGAATGCAAAACATTGTGTACACACAAAGGAAACATACACTGTACCAACAATGCCACATTTATTCCATTCACATATATAATTAATAAAATTAAATTAACAGTGAAAATGATACTTAATGAACTATTAGACCTACTTAACCAAACATAAAAAACTATTTCCAGAATTATATATGGACAGGTATATAGTCCCTACATGTAAAAAATATTATTTCCTACAAATACACAATGAATACAAAAATATTATAATTATTCACCACATTAATTTGCACATTGCAGATCCAGCAATGAATGTAAAACAACGAGTTCACCTTAGTAATTCATATCATCTTCACGATACTGACCCTCCAGATTTATTGTATGCTTAAGTAAAATGCAAAAACCAATAATTTATCTGTGCACATGCTTTCACAACACTGCCACATCATGCAACACTTGTGCTTGCTTCTGCCTCAGTATCAGGCGACACGATCTGACAATTTTCATCTTCTCAGTATCAGCAGTTTTTAATGCTCAAAGCTTCTCATAAGGCAGATTCGTACTGACCTCTGAAAAAATGCAAGTCAACAACTTCAGCTCTAAAAGCTCAAATCTATGGATAAGCTGCAAAAAGCATACAGCAGCAAAGCTATATATACACATCATTATGACACATACATGAGCTGCAAATACCTAATTTCTTTATGGATTCCTTTTGCCAACTAACTTGTACTTCTTCAAAAGGTGATAGTTGTTAAACTAGTCAAAAATTTACCAGCCATTAATTAAATGCACACATTCATTATCACAATACAAAATCTTACCCCAAGCAAAACCCTTGCCTCTACTTCCTTATGATGCACCATGTCACTACCCTACCATTCATGCCTTTGCTAGCCTGGTTTTCTTCTTTAAAGGAAATAGAGGACTTGCCACGCTGCCCCTCTTCCCCCAACCCACTCCACCATGCCATACTTCTGCTGCATTACCGTTTGAACTAGATGACCAATATTCCCAAAATTTGGTATGAATTCTATGCCATGGGGAGGGGGGGGGGGGTCATCCCAATTCCATAATTTTATTTCCTACAACTTACAATAATATAACTTCTGACAAGGCAAGGCAAGAACACCTTAATCCACTACAAACATACAAAAATACACCTTTCATAATTCATCCTTCATTAGGCAATTTTTGAAGGGCGTAAACAAGAAGACTGCAGCTGAATGAAGTCTACATTTAACTTCCAGCTTGGAGGCAATAACTATGGAAACTCTGGAATCAGATATGCAGAGCCATTCACTAACATGACTGGCACCAGTGGGAGGATCAGCAGCAACAGTATGATATTTGCAATTGTAAGCAATACAAAATTGGACTTACCTATCCACACCACATACTCTGCGCCTTCCCTTTATAAAACATGTTACATACGTGCCACAATTGTTTATAAAAGGACACTGTGAAGCTCTGTGAGTAGCAACACGATTGCTATATTTCAAGACAGAGACGTACTAACACATCCATATCATATTAACAGTAACCTACTGGGATGTTACACTGTGTCAGCTGGTAAATAGTTATTGAAGAACTGTAGTGCCTTCATCATCCTCAGGGTCAAGCAGTCTGTGCAGAGATGAAGGCACAATAATCCTTTGAAATGTTGGTAACTACTGATCTGTTGACATCGCACTAGACTTAGACCTCAACACCGCTGTGAGAACCTGTAATCCTGTGTCCTCAAAATACTCACCTCTTCCTGGTTTGCAGCAATAGATTGCATAAGAAAATGCATACAGAAAGTGCAAAAGGGGAATATTAATATATAAGTGCTTATAAAGCTTAAAATTTGCTACACCCTGCTCAAAAGAGCAAGTTATTGCCATCTTAAATCAAGAACTATACAATCTAATAAACTGTCCCAGCTGTTCATCCCATTCATGAACCAAACTATGCTTGATTATAGTATGTGCCACAGTACAACCAGTCTGGTCCATGCTAACATGCAACTACAAACCAGTAGATACAGCACACTGATAATGCTCACTTACGGTCTGCTGCCTGCTATGAGTATTCAAGTTAATTCAGTCACATTTTGTTAGGCCACAAAACACAACACAGAACAGAAGAAATCATAGTATAAAATGCATGCATTCACATATGAAAGCAAATCACATGCTAAGAAGTTAATTCTGAACAAACATTTATGAAGCGAGATAATTAAACTGAAGAAGAAAAAAAGTTTTAAATAATGCATGATCGTGCAATAACCTAATCAGATATGCTACCTACATTTATAAGATAAGATACTTTAATACATATATGTGCATTTGTTGGTGTCTTTATCTTAGCTAATTAGCTCAATGCACAGTCATGATTTATTTAAAACTGATTAATGCCCATCAGGCCAAAGCTACATATGTTTATAACAATACTAAGGAGAAACAGCATTCTATGTTTATAATATAAGATACTTTTATACATCTATGTGCATTTCTAAAGTTTAGAAGCTTGCAAAATTATTTTAACACCAGCAAACAAAAATTATACAGTAAATTTGGCCATTGTCATCATTTGACAGCTGTGAAGCAAATGAGTAAATGATAAAACACATTACGGACATACAATACTCATTTCCCTCTCATGCAGTTCACGTTCTGCTCGGCAAGTCAATCAACTGGTATCCTGGTAACATGACTTACCAGAGCTGTACTGGGTGTACTGTTGGTACTGAGGGTGGAAGTTATGGATGGCATCAGTCATGATGTCCTTAGGGTTCATTGTTTCCTGTAACAAATAAAACTGCTTTATGGATCATCAAATGGAATGGCAATCTCCTTTTCATCCTTCTCCAGCACTACTGTTTATATTCCTCACAATCCTACCAACTGCCTGCAAGAGCTGAACTGCAGCGATGAGGTTAGACAATCCCTGACAACCGATATTACAATAACGCTCCTGGGAAGTATTCATTTAAGAAAGAAATACCTCCTTTTATGATTGTATGACGATGCGCTACAAGAACATGCTAAGCCACATGGATGATAACAAAGTTCCAGCACTTGGTCTACAAGAACAAGCATGCATGCAATATGAAGGAACTTGTAATTCCCTACAAAGTACTCAATCTCTCTGGGCTGCTATGCTGTACCTATCTAAAAGTTACACCAAACAGTCACTGGCGGCATCCAAAGAACTGCAATTTATTCAGTAATTGATGTTCTTCTTGAGGTCCTCAGTGTCCATAAATCTGCCTATTTGAAGGCAGTTTTCACTTTAGGGAATATAAAAATGATGGCTGGAAAGTGGGTGGCTGATCTCCACCAGGAGGTGCTGTACTATCAAGGTTGAATGGTATAGGCATTGTCATGTAGAAGGAACCATGTGTAATACTGGTCGCATGGTCTCCCACACACAGCTACTCAGGTGCACTTCACACCCTCTCACCTTTGCACAGGTAATATATTATTAAAGGGCACATAACAATTACTGGGGGAATTGGGAGGCCACCAGCTAACAGTTCAGATGCAGGATGAACTCCATGCAGGGAATATTGTAATCAGTGTTAATGACAGGTGAATTCATATCAAAGTCAAAGTATGGATAGAATGAAATATTTGGCTACTGAAACATGACACTTAACAGCTATATTTACTTGTACAGATCACAAGACTTGATATCACACTGTCACACATGAAAGATTAATTCCACAAAATGCTGTACCAGTCACTTATTGTCATGCACATAACACTTCAGTTCATTATTATTCATGTAATTTAATTGGCTGAATTTAGGTATTTTACTTCAGTCCATATAACTTCACTGCTTCACTTCACTTCCCATTCATTCCCTCACTCACCACGCCCCCCCCCCCCCCCCCCCCCCCCCCCCCCCCCCCCCCCCCCCCCCCCTCCCCCCCCCCCCCCCCCCCCCCCCCCCCCCCCCCCCCTCTGATGCCTCTTACCAGTTTTTAGCTAGTAAGAGGCACAACACACGTGAAACGTATTCTGCATATGTAAACAGTGGTCACTTTAAACCTGATATACACAAGTACCTGCCTAAACAACAGCTGCTGACACTGGCTATACAGACACCTATACGAATACCTCTTACCCTGGCTGTAAAGATGTCTACATACTGGGCCATCTACACAATGATTCATCCGCTGTCTAACCGCTTATACAGACTGAGCCAGAGATCACTGTGCACCCATACTACAAATGACACCACCACCTCATCCTTAGTATTAAGGCCTATTTGACTTCTGGTACATACAGTGACCAACCTGCCTTTCCCCAAGCTATGTTATTTCATGGTCTCTTTGAACAAAACCAGTCCAGATGTGAACAAGTGTTAATGTGAAAACGGTCACTCAAGGCTCAAGCGTTTCTGGTGGAACAGGTGTTTCATAGTGCAAACATACAGAAGAATGCAAAAGAAGTAGGCAGAAAGGCTTCACAGCACCACTATGGTACCACACTGCAACACAATGCTGCAGACGTGACGTGATCTGGCATGCCACCATAACAAAACAGACACTTCAGATCTGCATGCTGCAAAGCCTAAAAAATTTGTTTGTAAGCTGGCACAACAGACAGACATTTTGTAAAGCAGCGTATATAGAACACTGAGAAATCATTTGAACCTGCATCCCTAAAAGATAACATCAGCTCATAAATGGAAAGAAATGAACAACATGAAGCACAATGAATGTTGCTGATGATTTAGAAATTTTAAACTGACAATTGAAAGGATATTCTGGATACCATATTTTTATGAAGACCTAGTTTCACTGAGCCACTTACTTACACCAACAGCCAAAACAGCCTCATTTGGTTGGCAACTAATCCACTAAACATCAAGGGGAGACACAATCAGGAGTTGGTGGGTGACATGACATATCACAAAATTCCATAATCACCCTCGCATGCTTCGACAATGTCAACTCAGAATATTACTGTGAAGTGATTCTTCACCACTTCACTAAATATTTAAATGAGGACAAAATTGCCTGCAGCTACTTCCAACAGTATAACACTACTGCACACACAGCCTGTTTAACACTTTCAGCCCGGCGTCCATTTAAACTTTAAAATCCCCCGTGCCGGCGTATTTTAAGGGTACCGAAAAAAAATTTAAAAGTGCGGTATTTCCTATCATAAA
>Ga0123355_10006320_pt1 | contig 17521 bp, 3 predicted proteins | sample TergutEmb28metaG_3_FD_89872 | JGI IMG/M metagenome (GOLD analysis project Ga0123355, IMG submission 89872) | Embiratermes neotenicus P1 segment gut microbial communities from Petit-Saut dam, French Guiana - Emb289 P1 | ecosystem: Host-associated > Arthropoda: Insects > Digestive system > Gut ...
TAGGAGCTGCTGTGAAAGTAGTAGTTGCTGCGCGCGCTACCCAAGCATCTGTTTGTGCAGTGGTAACAACATTACCAGCCGCATTAAACACGCTGTTTGCAGGCGTTGCAGTGAATCCTACTGTGCCCATGCCTGTAGCCGGGTTGGTCACAGCTGTAAGCCTATGTTGATAATGGAAATTAAATGTACCGCATGTGCCGCTGACACCAAGGGTGATGTTGTTGGTTACTGCTAACCATCCATCAGCGGTTGTTGGTGGTGTTGCGGTTGCATTGATAATACCTGATGTTGGAGGAATACCAATCAGTACACCAGCTCCCATTGGGCTGATAAGGTCTGATCCTGCAGCAATAATAGCCGGTGTAGCAGATGTTGTAAGGTGGTATCTAGTTTGCGTGCCTAGTCCCCAAACTTGCTGTGGACGAGCATCGAAACGGATAACCGCACCTGCCGGCACCAATGTGCCCGGTGTCAGAATTCTGTGGCCATTTGGTTGGCCTACGCCGCCGCCACTAACAATAACAGCACTGATTTCTCCGATATTGTTGCCTGTGCCCACTGCCCAGTTTACAGGTACATCAACACCAGACCAGCGCGCATGCCAGGTTTGGTTACCTTGGCTCATAAGCGCGTTTGGTACAAATGGTGTGCCGCCTGTAGGTGCACTGTACCAGCCTTCAAATGTAACCGTGTTAGGGAAGCCCGTAGGTGCAGGTGGCATTGCGCCAACTGATTGACCTTGGCGGATTACACGGTTGCCAGGTGGTGTGCCTGGTTGGCCATTCATGCTAAATGTAAGTGTACCATCCCACTGAGCTATAAGCGTAGTGGTTTGCGGTATTGGGGTTTCTGCTGTAAACACAGCGCCCGCAGCGGTTTCCCATGCGCCAAGCGTCCAGTTGGTGCGTGTTGGTGCAATGGCGTTATTCATTGGGAATGCAGTAGTACCTATTGGTCTACCAATAACTTGTTGTGGGATATTTGGTGCGGTGCCGGGTGCCGGCCATGTGCCTTGGTTGGCATCAAAGTTTACTGCCGCTACCCATTGTGCAAATAAAACCCAAGGACCGTTGATAGGTGTGGTAGCATCTACTTGCGTACCACCTACGGTGCCTGCTGCGCCTGGGATTGTGTTCCAGCCGCGGAATTCATGACCTGGCCATTGCGCCGGTGGTGGGAAATTAGCACCCAAAGGCTGACCAAGTGTAAATAATCTGTGCATATTTTGTGGCAAAATGGAATTAGCTGGTGCGCCGCCCGGTAGGAAGGCTATACCATTACCCCATTGTGCAAAGAGTGTAAGCGGGCCTTCTGGCATTGGCGTATGGGTATCAAACCATTGGCCTTGGCCATTAGCTTGTGTGTTCCAGCCAACAAATGTAGATGTGCCCGTTACATCCGAAAATTGCAGTAGCGGCCAATGCCACACATTTTGCGGGCCATTGGTGGCTAGTGTATGCGGGAAAGTACCGTGCAGGCCTGTGGCTGCAGGGCTTATATTAAAGCCAGAAGCAGGATTAGAGCTAAAGCCGGCAAGGGTTTCGCCAATAACCGGTACTCTAACTGCGCCGATCTGTGCTTGTGTACCCACGCCTGTGTTACCTACTGTACCATTGCCTACATTCCATAGTGTGGTTGAATTAAATTGTGAATTTGTTGGATTATCAGCAGTAGGAATGGATGTGTGGTTATTGTTAAATGTTATAACAGGTGACCAACGCATAAATACTTCCATATTGCCTGTGATAGGCGTGTTGGACATAAGCCTAGCGCCACCACTGCCAGATGCCACTGTGGTCCAATGGTTACGTATGTGGCTTGCTCTAGAAAATTGACTATCTATAGACGTGCCTGTGCTGCCTACAGTATAGAAGTTGGCAAATGGTCCGCCCTCAGCTGTAATACCCCATCCTGAAGGATCCCAGGCCGAAGTCATTTGTGCAAAGGTATGGCCTTGTGCAATACGGCGAACAGGGCCGCCATTTGCAGGAGCCATCATGCCTGATGTAGGCACTATACCACCATTAGCATTAAAGTTTACTGTGTGGTATGGTAGCCAATGCGCATGAACTGTTAGTGTATGCGCAGGGGCCGGTGCCAAAGCTGTTGTTATATTTGTTACAGAGCTGAGTCTTGTGCCGGCACCATTTGGTTGCGTAAACCAACCCATAAATACAAAACCATTGCGGATTGGGTAACGTGGCATACCTTGGTTTACGCCGGTTGCACCTGGGCCGCCAGGAGCGGTTTCCCTGATGTTGCCACCAAGAGCTACCGAACGCGTGCCGGTATCGGCATTAATCCAGTTACCACCTTGTGTATTAAATACAACTGTTGCTCCTGCACCTCTGGTCCAACGAGCATAGACAGTACCGGAGTGATTGATTTCGCAATTCACTGTTAGCTGTCTGCCACCTGTTGCATTCGGTGTATTAAACCAACCAACAAAGGTATGGCCAGACCAAGCTGCAGTAGGCATAGTTCTAAGAGCACCGCCCGATGTGTTCACACCAGAATTGGCAATTGTTCTGCCTGTTGTTAGCAGTGCACCTGTTGGGTTATCTGGGTTATTAAGCAAAATATCACGCTGGGCAACGGTGTTTGGCCCACCATTAACGTTAAATGAGATTCTGTATACCCAGCGGGCATGCACTGTAAAATTGCCCCAACCTGCCTGGAAAACACCATTGGTGCCTGTGGCAGTGGTTGAGAAGTTTACCGGTGCCTGGGTGGTGCCTGGCTGTCTATCCCAGCCTGCCATTATTAGTGTTGCATTAGCAACTGTGTTTGTTGTGCTTAGATTATTGTTAAGTGCTACGTTTGTAATCGTGGATCTATTACGTGTAACCATTGAAGGATGGCTGCTATGCCAGGCTGTTGGAAGCACATTAGCATTAAGATTGTGCGGTGCCGGCAGTTGTGTTGATTGAGATACATTCAGGCCTGTTCTGGCTTGACGTGTGGTTGTATGGCCTGCTGTAAATGTGCCGCCAACCGGATGGTAAGTTACAGTTTGGATATTGTTAGGTGTCCAACGCGCAAATATAGTTGTTGTGTTAGTGAAAGTGGTGGCTGATGTTACTGGTGAGCCACCTGTTTGTCCATCTGTGGTCCACCAGCCTTGGAATGTCCAACCAGCACGCGTAGGAGCAGCGGGCCAGTTTACACCTGTTGTGGTGTCTACAGATAGGCCATTTGGTACGATAACAGATGGGGTTATGCCAGGAGCACCATTGTGATGGAATATGATCTCTCTGCCCCATTGTGCCCAAACAGTTTCGGTGCCAGGTATAGTGGTGGTGCCTATAAGGCCACCAATACCAGGTGCGCCGCCTTGGGCAGGCGTTGGTGATAATAATGCGCCCGCAGGGCTAGCGTTTTGAACTCTAGACCAGCCGCGGAATGCCCAGCCAGCACGCTCTGGTGCTACAGGCATGTTGTTTGCGCCTATTGTGTTATTGGCCATGGTCTCGCGTGTTTGGATAGCAGGCGAGCCGCCATTAGCATTAAATGTTACAACACGGCCTGTTGATGGTGTAAACAAAAGGCCCGGTGCAAATGCGCCGCGTGGCTCAGATAGGAACTCTTCGCCGCTTTCTGGATGCACAACAACATAGATAATATCGGCATTAAAGCCATTATCTACAAAGCCGCCAAAACCAGGAAAATCAAGATCAAAATCAAAATCTAAGTCAAAATCAAATTCGTCTTCGTCAATAAATAGCATTTCGCCAAAGGCTGCTACCATGGCAGCGCCCTCTGCGCCGTCTACATCTTCAAAGCTGTCATTAAGCCAATGGTACCAAGTTTCATTAACCCATGCAATAAAGCCATTATCGTTATAAACTTCGATAAGGTCTGTAAGGTCATTGCCGTCTTGGTCTTCGGCAGTAATGCCGGCAAGAAGAGTAGCAGCTACGTTAAAGCCAGGTACAAAGTCTTCAATTGCCAAGATGACATTGCTGTCAAATGAGAATGTGACCTCGAACTGATCTTCTTCGTATTCTTCGTCAATAATTTCTTCATCTTCATCATCTTCGTCGATGATTTCTTGCTCGATATTAAATATTACTGTGATTTCTTCTGTTTGGTAGGCAAACATGCGGTTCCACTCGTCTTCTACCATGTCTTGTACAGTAATAGTGGCTTCTAGCTCAAGAGCTTCGTATGCACGACCTTCTACAACGATGAAAGTTAGCTCATCGTCGCGCCAGATATCAGCACCAGGCGCAAAGCCTGTTTCTACTTCTGCAGTAAAGCCTTCTGGCAGGTTTAGTGAAGAAACCTCAAGAACGCCTAAAAACCCCTGTACTTCTACAGCGGCAGTAAGTGTAACGTCTACGTCACCTTCTATTATCATTTCATCAGTCAGTTCACCATCAGCGTCATAGAATCTAAGGTCGCCTTCTTCTTGCTCATCTTCCGGCAGCTCTTCTACGTTCTCGCCTTCCACAATATTAAACGCGATTTCGCGTGAATTTGTGCGTGAACCTGAATCAGTATTATCAAAGAAATTAAGCTCAACTACTGTTTCTAGTGGAGCTGTGCTCATACCACGAATATCGACCCTAATGTCGATAGCACCTTCGCCGATGAGTTGAAGTGGGATTTCATAGCCATTAGAATCTACCGGATGTTGAGACCAAGTAAAACCTTCTGGCAGGTTGGCTTGCACTTCCAAAGAGCCATGTACGCCCGCTACAATAAAGTGGGTTTCCAGGTTTTGGCGTGTGTAGCCTTCGATAACAGCGTTGTCTTCTTCGCCGTATTCGTTAAAAATTTGCAATTGACCAAGGATACCGCTGCCGCCATTATCTGTGCCAGCACCAGGAAGTTCTGGCAGCACAGGTGGTGTAGCAGGTAGCTCTGGTAATTCTGGTAATTCTGGTAATTCTGGGCCTACTGCGCCATTGTCGCCGTTTTCACCTTCGCCGTCGCCAAGATCTGCGTCGCCATTGTCGCCATTAGTGCCGTTTGCTGCGCCGTTAGAACCGTTCCAGCCGCCGTTGGCGCCATTGGTTCCACCGTTTGTTCCATTAGTTCCGTTTGTTCCGTTAAATCCGCCATTGGTGCCATTAATGCCACCATTAGCTCCATTTGTTCCATTTGCTCCATTTGTTCCGCCACCGTCAATTGGTGCGGATTCTGCTCCGCTATCGACTTCTCCAAAGCCGATCTCAGAAGCTGCTGCATCACCAAGCTCACCAGCATAAATTGTGGCAGGCATAAGCGACGATGAGACAAAAGTAAAGACCAAAATTGCTGCGATTATACGAGCAAAAAAGCGTTCTTTTCTCGTCTTCATAGCTTCATTCTCCTTTCGAGATACCTTGCATGGTACCATCCTGGCACTATGCAAATCAATTATTTGTGATTTTTTGGCCAATGCCACAAAATTTAGGTTAAGTCAGCCCTTACCAAAAACCAACAAGATGCCTATTAAGAAGTTTTAGGCTCGGATCTTACTATAAAATAAATATCCGAAAACTGCCCGATGTCTTTCCTTCTTAGTTTCTTGGTTGCTTTTTCATAATTACAGCTTAATGCCTTTAAAGTTATGACAAAGGTCTTATATGTCAATTGCTTGCGCTGGGTAAAATCTAATTCTGCATGAATCAACTTGATTCATATAAAGTCCGTAGGCTTTGGGTTGGCTGCCGATACCCTTCGGGAGCTCCTCCGAAATTGATCGGCGTGGCAGTTGGAACATACTGATGCAGAATTCGCATTGCCTCCTTGGCAACAAACTGCGTTGTCTCATCCGTCCCATTTTTTTGCCAGGCTAATTCAGGTTTCTATCCACTCTGGCTGGCGCAATGCATTTTTCGTCAACACTTGACAATCCTTTAAATGCAATACACCTGGGCAGATAAGTCAAAAAAATTTCTGACCGCTTACCTAACTCGGACCTAGAACCTTGATTTTTTGTAGCGTCAAACAATGCATATCATTTTTTAGTGTTTTTACAACACATATTGATGCTGGATAACTATTCGCTAAAACTGTGTTCCAACATCCACATTTATTGCAAAAAAAACATACAGAAATAAAACTTGGCTTTTGCTGCCTAAAATGCACAACAAAACAAGAGTATGCTAAACTATTCGCAAAATGCATGTGTGGGTACGAAAAAATACACATGTTAAAAAATTGTGAAAAAGATATAACTATGGTATGATTTTGGCCGCAAAATAACAGGCCTTGCGCATAACAGCGCGCGCTTTTTTCAGTTTTGTTGCTTGGGTTTGTTAAGATTTGTTGCAATACAAACTAATCCTATGGCAGTTTGGCTTGCCACAAGACGTGTATAAGACCGATGCAGACTAGATTTGTCAAACATTTGCGCACGTATGAATGTGCTGATAACAAATTGTTTGAGATAGGCCGCAAAACACGATAGATGAGATGTGCAAAGAGGCGGCAAAATGTTGCGGGTCTTATGATATAAGTATTGTTTGCTTTTGTTGCACTTACTTTTGTTGCTGGATTTTGCGAAGTGTTGCTGTAGTTCATTTTTATTGCCGTTATTGCTGGTTTTTGCCATTCACCACGGTATTTAATGGGTGACATATGGCTGCTTGGTGGTACTTTGCCTTGCTTGATTATATGGGTGAGAGTAGCTATTGTTTTTGGCCTTATTGCCGGCGGTGAGCGAAAGTGGTGCCCATACCTACCGAAAAGCCTGTAAAATAGCTATATTTTCACTTATGACACCCATTATAGCATAATAAAGACGCAATTGCAAGCACTTTTTTAAAAAACTTTGTTTTCCAATCAGAAAAATTGGTTTGACTGGGGTAAAGTCTATTTAAATCAGTATATGCAGCAAAATAAAAAAGGTATACTTGTTTGTTTGATATTAATTTTGATATTTTTAAACAAATATTTAACTTGGTATTGACTTGTGACAAATTAAATGTTATAATTTTGAAGCATGATTAAACTAAAAGAGGTGTTTATATGGCAACTATACACGATATTTCAGAGAATGTTAGCCGTGTTGTCACAGATGAAAGCCAAACAAACAAAACTCGCGTGGGTTACGTGCGCGTTAGCACCATAGATCAAAACGAGGCAAGGCAGCTAGAGGCTTTTAAAAACCTGGGACTATACAAGATTTTTATCGAAAAAATCTCGACCCGCGAGTCTAGCAGGCCAATGCTGCGCCAAATGCTGGAATATGTGCGACACGGCGATACAGTATATGTTAAAGATTTTTCGCGGCTGGCACGGTCCACAAAGGACTTGCTGGATATAACAGAAGAAATGTCTAAAAAAGGTGTTAAAATCGTTAGTTTAAAAGAAAATTTGGATACAGACACACCCACAGGAAAACTGATGCTTACACTGATTGGTGCGATTTATGAATTCGAGCGTGAAAACATATTAGAGCGCCAGCGCGAGGGTATTGCAATAGCCAAAAGCCAGGGCAAATTTAAAGGCCGAAAAGAGATTGATAGACCCAGCCACTGGGATGAAATTTACAATCAATATAAAAACCGCGCTATTACCGGCACAGAAGCCATGAGCAGACTGGGGCTAAAGCGCAACACATTCTATAAATTCGTTAAACGCGAGCGGGCAGATGCTGTAATATCCGACACCGCCAGATAAATATTTCCAAGCAAAAACCATCTCCTTTTTGCATAAGCTATGCAAAAAGGAGATGGTTTTATGATTTTTTACAAATATTTCACAATTTTGCTATTCACCCTTGCTTTTGCTGCTAATGCACCGCTTAGTGTATTTTTCATCACCCAAAGTGTGGAAGATGGCCAAAAGGTGACCATAAAGAATATATCGGCCAACAATCGTGGTGATTGGCGCATTGCACTGATGGGCGAGGACGCTGCGAATTTTCGCATTAATGGCCAGCAGGCAGATTTTGAGCCCCACGAACACTATGTGCAGCTGCCAAATAGCTTGGCTGTGGGCGCCCAGTGGGACTTTATATTGACAGCGCAGGGGTTGGCTGCCGGCCAACATGAAGTCGAACTTGTGTTGTGGACAACGCAAGGGCAATCCCAGCATCCTTTTAATGGCATGATTATTGGGCGTAAAATGCTTTATTATATAGTTGAGCATGAAGAAGAGCAGGAAAAAGAGTATGAAAATGAGGATGCAATAGAAGAAAATGAAGAGAAAGTGCCAGAAGCAGAGGAAGAAAAGACACCAGAGGCCGAGTTTCCTGTTGCAGATGAGGCCGAGGCAGAAAGGCCGGCTTCCACACCATCCATGCCAGAACCAGAAGCAGAAACACCGACGCAGACGCCACAAATGCCTGATTTTAGTAATATCGTAACATATGATACAGCCGAGGAAAGAGTGGTTGAGACCGAAGGCAGCGCACCGATTCCTGCGCCTGTGGCACCGATTTTATCACGCACAGAACCACAACCCGTGACAGAAACTGCCGAAAATTTAGCCCAGCCACAAGCTGTGCCGCCGAGTTTTGTATCAGAAATGCCAGCACAAACACTTCGCGAAACGCCAGAACTGCCTTCTATGGCACCAGCCAGACCTGCCATAGAAGAAAATTTAACTGAAAATTTGGTAGAAGAGGAGACAGAGATAGAGGCAGCAGGGGCACAAGAACTTGAATTACCAGCTATGACTGTAGCCAACCCTCAAACATCAAATAACACAAAGTTTGTGCGAACATTTATTTCTTTTAAGCTGTTTGTTTTTTCTATTATATTCTTGACATCAGCGCGCAAAAGGGCATAACGTCAATGATACATGTATACACATACTCATAAGTATGTGTATACACATGTCTATGAGTATGTGTATACATGTATGTGTTGTATAGGGTCTTAAACTTTTTAAAACTTTTTTAAAAAACACTTGCAAAATTTTTTTATACGTGATATAATGCTTTATGTAGGGAAGTAGGCATGATATTGCCATAACTTTTCAGTCAGATATGGGCACCCTTACCGCCCACTGCCAGCAAAAGCATAGCGCAATATCACACCAAGATCCCTACATCGCAACAAACTGCAACAACTTACAATTAAATCATAAGGCAAAAGACACACGCCGCCTATTATGCACATCTCATCTATCGTGCTCTGCGGCCTATCTCAAACAATTTGTTATCAGCACATTTATACGTGCGCAAATGTTTGACAAATCCAGTCTTAATCAGCCTTATACGCATCTTGTGGCAAACCAAACCGCCATAGGATTAGCTTGTATTGCAACAAATCTAATGCAACACACATCTTCAAAACCCAAAACAAAACTGCAACATCAGTATCAATCCAATCACTTGGTATTTTATTTTTCGTGCCTAAGATTCATTTTAACATGCTTCATTTTCTATAATGTTTTTGTTTTTGCGCATTTTTTATTTTTAGCAAAGGTTTTATTTTTTGTATCAAAAATATGCCAACAAGCATAATCTATGTTTTGCGAATAGTTAATGGCATTACAAATTTTTACAATATATTTGAAAATTTAGAGCTACCTGCAATTAATTGGTGTCTCAGTTTTGATATATGTTGTGAAATGATTAACAAAGTTTGGTCGTCAAATTTTTATAGTTTGTCTCTGGTGAGATAGTAAAAATTGGATGGACTAAATTGACAAAAAACTTTTGTCAAAATTTTGCAAATGTGTTTGAAGGTTGGCAAATAAAAAATTACCAAATTCTTTGAATACATCGTTAATCACTTAACAATAAAGATATGCATTGCAAGTTTTTGAAGCACCAGTTTTTTCCAAGTTAGGCTTGCTTGAAAGAGAGCTCCCAGATAGCAGAGGCCTGGAAAAATATGGCGTATATATCAAATATTTGCAATTGACATATAGTTCCAAATCATTGCAATTTATGGTATTGGGATTTTTTGACAGTTTCCACTTAGTGTGTGAGGTCGCAAAATCAAAATCAAAATTAAATTGAACCAAAACTGATTTGGTAAACATTGACAATTGAATATTAGACCCGCTGCCAGGGAAGGCAGTGATTGACAATCGAGAGGAGAAATGTCATGAAGACGAGAAAAGAACGCTTTTTTGCACGCGTAATCGCGGCAATATTGGTCTTTACATTCATCTCATCTTCTGTAATGCCAACAACTATTTATGCTGGCGAAGCAGAAGATTTTGGTGGTATCGTTTCTGACGTTGACTTTAATAATGAAGTTGGCGCAGCTAATGGTACAAATGGCGGAATCAATGGTTCTAACGGAGGCGCAAATGGCGCTAATGGTGGAACAAACGGTACAAACGGCGCAGTTAATGGCGACAATGGCGGCATAAACGGCGGAACAAATGGTACAAACGGCGACAACGGTACAAACGGCGCAGTTAATGGCGACAATGGCGGCTATAACGGCACCAATGGCGACAACGGCGGCACCAATGGTACAAATGGCGACAACGGCGCAGCAGGCCCAGAACTTCCTGAGCTGCCAAGCTTGCCAGAACTTCCTGTTACACCACCTGTGCTACCAGAACTTCCTGGTGCTGGCACAGACGGTGGCGACAGCGGCATCATCGGCAATTTGCAAATCTTTAACGAATTTGGCATGGAAGATAATGCCACAATTCAAGGCTACACAAGCGAAGACCTGGAGACCCACTTTATTGTGGCCAATGTCCATGGTGATTTAGAAGTACAAACAAACCTGCCTGCCGGTTTTAGCTGGGCAACACATCCAGTTGATTCTAATGGCGAAATCATACCGATTCACCTTGTTGGTGAAGGTGCTATCGATATCAGAGTCGATATCCGCGGTATGTCAGTTACACCAATTGATTTATCTGTAGAAGTAATCTTTTTTGACAACACTGATGAAGGTTCTAGAACCAACAGCAGACAAATTAACTTTGATATCGCACAAGGCGAGGTTGTAGAAGAGATGCCAGAAGGCAACCTTAGGTTCTACAACGCCAATGGTGATCTTACAAGCACTATCGAAATCGAAGGCATGACAGATGCAGAGTTAGCCGGCAGTGTGTACGCACACGGTTTTGTTGGCATCCTAGAAGTAACTGCAGACGATTTGCCATTGGGTTTTGATATTGATGTAACAACCAATGAAGGTATCGCAACAATCACAATCTCTGGTGAATCAGCAGAAATGCTAGAAAATGCCACCGCTACAATCACTGTTAATGACATGATTGAAAACGAGTGGAACCGCATGTATGCTCACCAAACTGAATCTATTACAGTATTCTTTAACATAACGCAAGAAGAAGGCGAAGAAACCGAACTAGAGGTTACCTTTACCTTTGATGGCAACATAAGCCTAAGTGTAGCTGACTTTGTATATGGTTTTGATATCGAAGCGGCTTTGCTTGCTGGCGTAACAGCAACAGACCAAGATGGCAATGACCTAACAGACCAAATCGTTATCAATGATGATGCCGGTTTTGAAAAATGGGTTATGGAAGTTTGGGGCGACTGGATTACTGGCGCTATGGGCGGCGGATTTGATAGTGGCTTTGATGGCGGTTTTGGTTTTGGTGGCGGAGCTTTAGACCTTGGCGGTGATTTTGGTTTTGGCGGCGGCATGGAGCTTTTGCCAGAATCAGAACTTCTTTTGCCAGAACCACAGCTTCTTTTGCCTATTCCTGGCGTGCAAGTAGTGCACGAATATGCCACATCAGAAGGCCATGATTTCTCTGAGCCTTTTATACCTGGCGAAGACCCGATTATTCATTTCCTTCCTACGCCGGGTTATGGCATGGGCGGCAATGATTTTGCACAAGAATTCGCATTTGAAGGCAATGTAATCTACTCTGTTACATTAACAGATGAAGAAGGCGAAGAAACAGAATATCTTAGCGATTCACGCCGCATTGAAGTTGCCTTTATGGGTATAACAGCAACAAATTCTACAATAGATGTAAACACTCATGCCGGCCTTGTTTCTGCAATAGGGCAAGCTTCGGCTTCAAACCACGTAACAGTACGCCTTACAGGCAGCTTTAACCAAACAGCATCCATAGTTCTACCCACCAACTCTACTGTAACCATTATCACTGATGGTCAGCAGCGTACCATTACCCGTACCGGTACTGCAGGTGGTACAGGTACAAGTAATGCAGGTAGACATTTTCAAGTTACCAATGGTGCAACACTTAATCTTGGTACACAAAATGGCGGCGCAACAAACAACTTTGTTCTAACATCTAATAGCAATTTTAACATTACTTCAGGAACTTTTGACAACCGTGGCGGTATCCTTATAAACGCTACCAGTAATAACGGTGGTCAAGTTGTAATGTGGGGCGGTGCTCTTAGGGGTAACCAAGGTCACCATGGTGGTGCAATTTCCTTCCCAAGCGTTGCAGCTGCAAACAGGCCGCGTATTTTTACAATGCACGGTGGTGTAATCGAAAATAACGATTCATCATGTACAGTTGTTGACCATGGCGGTGGCGGTATTTGGACCGGTACTACAGGTGCAACTCAAGCACTTATGGTTGGTGCACATATCAACATAACCGGTGGTTATATCCGTAACAACACTGCTAATGGCACGGGCACTGGCGTATTTGCCGGTGGTTCTCACTTTACAATGACCGGTGGCCAAATCTCTGGCCACATACCACGCCAACCAACCACAGGCGGTACGGTACAAGGCTTTGGTGTACACGTTGCCGGTGGTAATGTAACAATCGGCGGCAATGCAAGAATCACAAACAACGGCACAAGAGCCGGTGTTACCGGCCAAAACTTTGGCGGCGGCTTTAGGCTTGTTGGTTCTGGTACGCTTACAGTAGAAGGTAATGCAGTAATAGCCGACAACTGGCTGGGCGGCAGCACATCACAGGGCGCAGGCATAAGCCATGGCTCTACAGGTGCTGTTATAGTCAGAGGCAACCCTATAATAGAAGGTAACATAATAACTGCAACAGGCGCAGGTGCAGGCGGCGGTATTGCCCAAACGGGTACAGGATCGCTTACTATCACCGGCGGTACAATTAGAAACAACGAAGTAAGAGGTGCAAGCACGGATGGCGGCGGTATTTTCTTTAATACCACTAATGCAACCACCGGCACTCTTTCTATTAGCGGCGCAACAATCGAAGGTAATATGGCAGGCAGAAACGGCGGCGGTATTGCCCAAACGGGTGTTGGCCCTGTAACCATAGCTAACACAACAGTACGAAACAACACGGCCGGCAACCACGGTGGTGGTTATCACTTTAACCCTACTGCCGCATCCGGCGTAGCTAATATCCAAAGCATTACCCTAACAGGCAACCAGGCAACCAATCAAGGTGGCGGTTTCTGGCTGGGTGCAACCGGTACATTTAACATGACATCCGGTACTGTAACAAACAACCGCGTTGGTCTTAATGCGGATGGCAGCGTAATTGCCGGCGGCGTAGCTGTTGATCTAAGAAATGGCGGCGGTATCTTCTCTAACCAGGCTGCGCTTCAAAATATTCATATTGGCAGCGTTGGCGGTAATGATACCAGCTCACAAATCCATTTTTATGGCAACCGCTCTGCAGCATTTGGTGGCGCCCCACTTGCTCTTGTAGAGGGCACACAATGGGGTCTTACCCATCGCTCTAATGTAAGATGGAATAACTGGACAAATGCAGTATCAACACCAACTACATCTGTAGATTTTGTTCCTGTGCATTTGATTAACAACTGGGATATCAACTCTTCTACAGCTGTACCAGTTACAGTTATACCTACTATAACACGCACAAATTCACCAGCTTTGGGCGGCAGCGAGACTCTTCTTAACCATTGGATGAGCGGCACTGACCCAAATATTGCACAAACCACAGTAACACCTATATTTGCATTTGGTAACTCGCAAGTAAGAGCAAATGCAGGCTTTAGAACAGGCCATACCTTTAATAACTGGACTGTGACCCCTGCAACCACTCTTAACGAAGGCACTACGGTTAATGGCAGACAAATTGCTTTCATAATGCCAACGGGTACACCACCGGCTAACCGTACACTGCAAGCAAACTGGCTGGTGCACGTTGCACCAACAATTGCTGAACCAACAACAGCACAGCTTAGCGGCATCACAGGCACTGCATATAACTTGCAGCTTACCAGCGCGCCAGCAGCTGTACCTAACAATATTGTATGGTCTGTCACAAGCGGATCTTTGCCTGCTGGTTTAACGCTTAATCAAGCCACAGGCCAAATCACCGGCACACCATCAACAGCAGGTTCATTTACATTTACTATTGGTGCGCAAAACTCCTCTACAGAGGGTGGCACACCTGCTGATACCGGCTGGACAGGTAATGGTAGCAGATCTATGACTATCGTTGTTCAGGCTGGCGTTACTGTAGTTAATACAGGCCCGGCCAGCTTCCCGGCACCAACCGGTCAATCACCGGCAACCGGCACAGCATTTAATGCTAATGCAACAGTTACACTTGTTGCAGGCGCAAGAGTAGGTCTTGAATTTGCCGGCTGGGAATCTGCAGACGTAACAATCACAAACCCAATGAGCTTGACAAATGCTACATTTACAATGCCAACAAGCGGCGTAACTGTTACAGCCACTTGGGTTATACCTGAATCGCCTGTTGCTATTAGCGGCATTGGCGGCCAGGGCGGTGAAGTTAGCTTTACCATAGGCGCAACACCAGGCGGCCAAAGATTTGCTACAGGCACAGGTGGCGCTCCTGTATCTTATATGGTAGAGGATAACTCTACAGTACGTTTCTATGTGCGTGCTAACCAGGCATTTGGCCTTGGTAACACAACTAGATTTTCAACAGCACTAACAGGCACTAACATTGTAGGTATCAACAATGCAGCTAATGTAACACAAGATGATTGGTTCTTTGTTGGTTCTCGCACTGTAACACCTGGCGATGGTATCTCTGCAATCTTTACATTCCAATACCAGCACAGAGTGGAAGCACATGTAAGCACCCAGCCTGGCACAATATCCTTTGACCCAATGGGCTTATTTGATACTGCAGGCGATCCTGCAAGTGGCTTTAACCTTACCGGCATAGGCGTAGGCAACCATCTTTGGGCACCACGTGGCGGCCAAGTTAGCCTTATGGCAGCCCCAAGCGGCGTACCAACTTCCGGTGCTTGGAGAACTAACCTGAGCAGCTGGGAATTTGATGGCAATCCATTACCTGGCCCTGCTCCTAACACAAGAGTAACTGCCGTAATGCCAATAGGTAATCTTAATAATTTACCAGTTATTGGCTCGGTAGGATTTGAACCAAACACACCTACTGGTGGCCTTGATGGCACAATCCAGTGGACAGTTGCAACCGGTAACAACGCAGGTCGTATTTTAGTAGAGCGCAGAATCCCTCTGGCTAATGGCAATTGGGGCGATTGGGAAGAGATTTCCAGCAGTGCAACTACAAGACACCAAATCGGCTCTCAGGTTCGCTTTACTGCACAACCGGAAGCTGTTTGGGGCGTTGGCGCCAACACAAGATACAATGTAACCGTAGCTTCTACAGGCACAGCCAGTGTAGATACCACAGGTGCTTCTACACTTACTGTATCTGATGATGCACGTATCATCACTACAGCTGTAGTGCCTATAGTAGGCAACATTAATGTTACACTTACATTTAATTACCAGCACAGAGTAGAAACTAATGTTCTATCTGCTCCTGGCGCACTTACATTCCAGGCTCCTGGCATGGTTAATACAGCCGGCGCTGCTATGAGCGGCGCACAAACCGGTCTTTTGACTGGCGCTAATGGCAATGGCCATGTTTGGGTACCAAGAACAAACCAAATTACCTTTACAGCTTTGCCACTTCAAACACCAGCTGGTGCTTGGCAGACGCTTACAGGTACTTGGGCAATCAATGGCGGTCTCTCTGTAGCTGGCCAACCAGCTAACGATGTTAGAGTTGTTGACGCTACACCTATGATAACTCTTGGTGGCTCTGCCCTTATCGGCGCAGTAGGTTTTGGCCCGGTAACAGGCACAGGCACAGATACATCTGCTGTTGTTTGGACAACAGGCACCGGCAATGCAAATGGTATTGTAACTGCACAAATCAGTGTTCCTTTGCAAGATGGCACTATGTCTGCATTTACAACAATCAATCATGATGATGATACACCTCGTCAAGTTGGTTCTGTTGTGCGCTTCTTTGCCGCTCCTAATGCAACATTTGGCACCGGCACAAGCACGGCATACCATATTGCGGGCGTAACAACCACAGGTAATGCAGTACTTGTTGATCTTAACTCGGCAGCAAGCAGCTGGGTAACAACAGACCCAGCACGCCAAATTGCTGAAGTTGAGGTAACTGCAACAGGTATTAACGCTACATTTAACTTTGCTTATAGACATAATGTGACCACAGCAAACCCAGCAAGTGCTAATGGCGTTGTAAACTTTACAGCACCGGCAGGCACAGCGTTTACTACTGCAGCAGGCGGCACAGAAGCTTCTGGCAACCTGACTAATGCATGGGTAAACCGTGGCACAACCGTAACATTCACAGCTACACCAGTTAATGGCAACTTTGAAGTTGTTGCTGATGAGGATTGGACAGTTGCACCAACAGCAACTATCATCAACCTTGCAGCAGGCACAGGCGTTAATCCGGCTGCCCGCTCAAGAACAGCACCAATCACGCCAGAAATAAACCTAACAGCCGCTATCCAAGTTGGCGCAGGCTTTATTGCCCACATTCCAGAAGGCGGCAGCTCTGCTGTACGCTGGGCCACAGGCACAGGCAACGCATCTGGCGTTATCACAGCACAAATGCGCTCTCCACTTGGCAACGGCAACTGGACAATTTGGGAAGATATCAACTTTGACGATTCACAAGGCCGTCCAGTTGGTTCCGAGGTTCGCTTCTATGCTGCTCCTAACGCAACATGGGGACATAATGCGAATACACAATACCGTATCCAAGATGTAACAACAACCGGCACAGCAATCGTACCTGAGCTTGAGCAACCAGCTGCAGGCACATGGAGCGAACTTGACACACCACGCTTTATTGCAACCGGCGAAGTTACAGCAACCGGTATCAATGCTACTTTCAATTTTGCTTACCAGCATCAAGTAGCCACAAATGTAACAAGCACTCCTGCTAATGGCACCCTGGTTGCTGATCAAACCGGTTGGGTAGACCGTGGCGCAACAGTTGCATTTAACGCTACACCATCTGATAATCCAGTAGATGCTTGGAGAACAAATGTGGCATCATGGCACATTACTGCTGATTTGGATTGGGCCACAGAGCCAAATAACAACGCCAGAACAGTCGTTATCTCTCCGGCAGCTCATATCACTACTGCTGTAACTGCTAGCGTGGGCTTTGAGCGCAATATAGGCACAGGCTCTGATGCTATCACCGTCCAATGGACAACAGGTTCTGGCAACCTTACCGGTAACATAACCGCAGAGATGCGTCAACCAACCGGTAATCCTGCTCCTAATAACTGGACAGAGTGGGAAACAATCACCAGCTCCGACACAATCGGTCGTCAACCAGGTTCTGAGATTCGCTTCTCTGCAACTCCATACAGCCCATTCTGGCCTGCTAGTAGAGTTGAGTATCAGGTAGCTAA
>Ga0123355_10006322_pt1 | contig 17518 bp, 16 predicted proteins | sample TergutEmb28metaG_3_FD_89872 | JGI IMG/M metagenome (GOLD analysis project Ga0123355, IMG submission 89872) | Embiratermes neotenicus P1 segment gut microbial communities from Petit-Saut dam, French Guiana - Emb289 P1 | ecosystem: Host-associated > Arthropoda: Insects > Digestive system > Gut ...
AGAGATGAATCTGTCGGAGACGACGTTCGTTCTGAGGCGGGACGCGGCCACGGAAAAAGAACGCGGTATTCGCGTGCGCGTTTTCACCGTGCAGGAAGAGTTGCCGTTTGCGGGACATCCCACGCTCGGCACCGCCTTCGCGCTGCGCGGCGCAAGCCAGGCCAACCAGATCAGGCTGGAACTGAATGCCGGGACCATTCCGGTCGACTTCGCAGATCGGGATGGAACGTCTTTTGGCGAGATGCGGCAGAACGACCCGGTGTTCGGAGAAGTTCACAATCCTCGCGCCGTGGCGGAAGCCACGGGCATCCCTGTTGCGGACCTCGACCCGCAGCTGCCGATCCAGACCGTCTCAACCGGGGCGGCTTTTGCCATTCTGCCCCTGCGCGGCCTCCCGGAGATCGCCAGGTTGGCCATCCATCCATCGCGTGCCAGGGACTATCTCAGCGCGTCGGGCGCGAAGTTCTTCTTCTGCGTAACCCGCGAAACGGTTGATCCTGCCGCTCGCCTGCACGCCCGCATGTTGTTTTACAACGGCGAAGACCCGGCGACCGGGTCCGCGTCCGGATGCGCGGCGGCCTGGATGGTCGAGCACGGAGTCGCAGCGCCGGACGAGCAGGTCTTGATCGAACAGGGGGTCGAAATGAAACGCCCGAGCAGGCTTTTTGTTCGTGCTTCGCGCAGCGATGACGGAGTGGTTAATGTGCGCGTCGGTGGAAATGTTGTTGAAGTTTTGCGGGGCGAACTTTTCTTTTAAATGCACAGCCGAAAAACCCCGCTGAAGGTGCGGCACGGCACACCCGGCCGGCTCTTTCAAGTTGGAAATCTCGCATTGGCTTCCGCGTCACTTTACACGCGCCGCCTCGAACGATAGGATTCATTCCGCTCCCGTCGAGTTTTGAAAACCCTCGAGTGCAGAAGTTTTCAGCGCCCTATCTGGAAGGCCCATGAAACCGAAACGTACGATCCTCTGCGTAGACGATAATGAGCAATCGCTCTCCATCCGAAAAGTCATGCTCGAGACCCGCGGTTACCGCGTGCTGGCCTACACCGATGCGCGGCAGGCGCTCAAGCGCTTCGAGCAGGGCGGAGTTGACCTGGTGCTTACCGACTTGATCATGCCGGGAATCGACGGCTCCGAGTTGATCGGCGGCGTAAAAGCGATTTCACCGGGGACTCCGGCCATTCTCCTGTCGGGAAAGGCAAAAATTTATGAGCGCGACAACTGCGCCGACGTGTTCCTGGCCAAGGGAATGTATGCGCCAGCAGATCTGCTGGAACGCATCCGGCTGCTGCTTGTCCGCAGACGCGGGCCAAAACGCGGCCAATCGCGAGCCCAACCGCCCAGTATGCAGCCCCAAGCGCCCCACCCACGCCAGGTTATCTCTGCCTGATCCACGCCCGGCAGGCAAGGCTCTGGCTTTGATCCCGCAAGATCCATGCGGATCCCGTGTGGCCGGTTCGGAGCTGTCCTACCCACCGTTGTTGTAAGATCAAAGCTTTGAATGTCCGCGATGATCGAAGCTGTAAACCTGCGAAAGAGCTACTACATAGGCAAGATCGAGGTGCCGGCACTGCGCGGCGTTTCCTTTGCCGTTGAACGGGGCCAGTTCGTCAGCATCGTCGGCCCTTCGGGTAGCGGGAAATCCACTCTCTTCTACATTCTGGGCGGGCTCACGCGGGCCGACTCCGGCAGCGTGATCATCGATGGCACAGATTTCACCCAGCTTTCCGATGCGGAGCGCACGCGCATGCGCAAATCGAAGATCGGATTCGTGTTTCAGAAATTCAACCTGCTGCCCACGCTCGATGCCCGGTCCAATATTGACGTGGCCGTGGACATTGCGGGCAAGAACGGGGGACGCGATCGCGCCTACTTCGACAGAATTGTTGACTTGCTCGGAATCCGCCAGCGGCTCGAGCACCGCCCGTCCGAGCTTTCCGGCGGAGAGCAGCAGCGGGTTGCGCTGGCGCGGGCGCTGATCAACCGTCCGGCGATCGTGCTGGCGGACGAGCCCACCGGGAACCTGGACAGCAAGAATTCAGAGATCGTGCTCAAAATGCTCCGCCAGTCCAATCAAGAACTCGGACAAACCGTGCTTATGATTACGCACAATCCGGCTGCCGCCGCGTATGGGGACCGCATTATCCACGTGCGCGACGGTGAAATCGTCGCCGCGGAAAACGATCCGCAATGGCACCTGGGACATTGAGCGGTTCAACCCGGGTCCGGTGTGGCCGGCCCGGGATCCCTCACTTCCCTTCCCGGCGCTCTGCTTGGGCCAGGTAAACCTTACGACAAAGCAGAACACGAACATTTCTCCCCAAGGTTGATGGATTGCGCCGGGCCTGGGTCGCCCAGATGACCTCTTCGGCGTGACGGTCGTGTAACGGATGGCCCTCCCGGTCGCCGGGGCCGCCTCTTGTGTTCTATTATGTGTCGAGAGGGCAACTCCGAATTCAGCGGACACCCGCTAGTCCACGGAGTTCTCCTCGCCGTCCGCGCGGTGGCGTTTATTTTGAAGTGGCGTTTATCTAATGGAGGAGCCTATGTCGATTTTCACCAGGCGTGAATTCCTGAAAACCGGAGTTGCCGCGGGAGCGCTCACCGTCGCCGGAAAACTTCCGCTGCTTGCCGCGCGCCGAACGGCAACGGATTTCGTAACCCTCGGACGGTCCGGCGTGAAAGTGACGCGGCTCGCTTTCGGTACCGGGAGTTTCAGCGGTGAGGTGCAACGCACTCTCGGACAGGACGGGTTCACGCGGCTGGTGCGCTATGCCTACGACCACGGTATCCGCTTTTTCGAGACTGCCGAATCTTACGGAGAAATGCATAAGATGCTGGGGATCGCCTTGAAGGGCATTCCCCGGGACAGCTATCAGCTGATGTCGAAGGTCACTACCCGTAACGGCGTAAACCCGCAGGAGAAGTTCGATGCGCTGCGCAAGCTGGCAAATACGGAGTATTTCGACATCATGCTGCTCCATTGGCAGCACACTGCGACCTGGCCGGCCGACACGCGCCCGTGGCAAGACGCAATTCTCGAAGCAGAATCGAAGAAGGTGATCGTGAGCCACGGCGCCTCAGTCCACGGCCTGCCCGCGCTCCGGCAGGTTCCGGGAAACAATTGGCTCGGCGTTGCCATGATCCGCGTGAATCACAAGGGCAAGAACATGGACGCCGAGGATTATGCCACGCAGGGACTGGGGAACGTCTCCGAAGTCGTAAATCATGTCAAAGAAGTTCGCAAGGAAGGAATGGGCGTGATCTCAATGAAGCTCATCGGCGAAGGCACATTCAACCGCGAGGACCGGCAGAAGGCGATGAAGTTCGCTTTCGCCAACGCCGGAGTTGATTGTGTAACCGTCGGGTACAAGAATACGGCGGAGATCGATGAAGCCATTGAGAACGTAAATATGGCGTTTGCCTGAGCCTGCCGTGCCGGCTCGAACGCCATCCGCGAGAGCAGCCTGGCACATTGCAGCCAGGCGCACGAAGAGCGCCCGTCTCACGCCACTTGATTGAGACCGATCTCTTCGAGCGGAATACTTGCCACCACTGCGGTGCCTTTACCGGGCTTTGATCTCACCAGCAGGTTTCCGCCCACAATCCGCAAGCGTTCTCGCATGCTGGCCAGACCCAGCCCCGCGCCTGCATTCGAAGCGTTAAAACCGACACCCGTATCCCGAACCTCCAAACGCGCCATGCCGCCTACCTTGGCAAAGCGCACGAATGCCCGGGTCGCTCGGCTGTGTTTGGCGATGTTATTCAGCGCCTCCTGTGCCACCCGGTACAAGCAAAGTTGAATGTCGGAAGGCAGATCCGGCGCGTCTTCCAGCTGCTGGACCACAATCGTGCCGTGTGGAGTGGTCACCTGCCGGCACAGGTCCCTGAGGGCCGAACGCAGTCCGATGTGCTGCAACTTCGTGGAGTGAAGTTGATGCGACAACTGGTGGACATCCTTGGCCAGTTCGTCCAGCCGTTCGAGCACCGTTCCCAGGCTTCCGAATTGCGGATCGGAGCTCACCGGCGCTTCTCGGCTGATCCGCTCGATCTCGAACATGAGCAGCGAGAGCCGCTGCCCGATATCGTCATGCAGCTCCCGCGCGATACGCTGGCGTTCTTGCTCCTGGGCCTGAATCAGCCGGCCCGTCAGTTCATGCAGCGCCACCTGGGCCTCTTGCAGTCTGCCCTCGGCCATTTTCCGCTCGGTGATGTCTTCGACCATGGCCAAGACTCGAACCGGTTCCCCATCGGCAGAGGCCAGCCGGCAAACATGCAGTCTTCCCCATATCCTGCGGCCGTCTTTGCGCACATAGGCTTTCTCAATGTGATAATTCGGTCTCATGCCTTCGCGCAGCTCTTGAAACAGCGCCAGATCGTCGCCGGAATGTTGCGGATCTGCCAGCTGCTCCCCGCGCATGGTGAGCAACTCTTCCGGGCTATAGCCCAGCATGACGCAGAGCTCTGGATTGACCTGCAGCAGCCGGCCCTCCATGTCTTCGAACGCCATTCCGATCAGAGGCTGCTCAAAGATGTTGCGAAACTGCTGTTCGAGCGCCCGGTTCACGTTCAGCAGCCGCCTGTGAGTATGAGCAAAACTGATGACACCGCTTAACATCTGAAGCTGGCTGAGGAACTCCGCCGGGTATTTACGCTCTCGCAAGAACTGCTCCAGAACCAAAACTCCGGTTCTCTCGGGCCCGTAACCGGCGGGCAGGAAAACCACGGATTTCACGTCCCGGGCCGAAAGCACCTCCTGGTCGAGCGAAGCGTCCCGTGGAAGCTCATTGAGCCGCCCGACGACGACGACTCGATGTTGCTCGAGCTGGGCCACGATCCATGGCAGTTCCGATGATGCCGGGAAAGGGGGAATGGAGCTTAGACCCCGCGAACGGGCAGCGTATTTGTTCCCGGCGGACAGTTCGGGAATGGTGAACCAGTGCGCACAATCCGCGCTTCCCGCCGCCACCAGCCTCTCGAGCGCGGTCTTGACGATCTCCCCGGTCCGCTGCCGATTCGAGGAGCGGGATAATCCCGCCAAAACTTCGCTCAGAGTGTGTCCTAGTGAAGAACGTTCAGGAGATAGGCTTTCGGCTTGCATCGCCTTCCTGCCAGACAACATAAGAAACCTGCGATACGACGATCGTTGGCGGAAGAGTTATTGTTGGCAATCGAAGAGAGCAGCGCACAGAGCGCCCGGTAGGCTCGGCCCATGACCTAACGACAAGGGAAAAAGCAAGTTAGATTAGCCGTTCCCCGGAAGCCCCACATTCTGCCGCGGTGCTCCGAAGCGACCCAATTGTAAGATGTGCTTGGAATAAAGGGAAGCGCCAAAATGCGCCATTCCGGTTCGGGGAAGCATAACATAAAGAGCGGACGGATTCCGGACGGTCCGATCTCATTCAGCTTGCGGACTCCATTTGTGATCAGCTTCTTGAAGGTCCATCTCCTGCACGGTCCGGGTGGCGATGCCGGTCGGGTGCACGACAACCCCCGGAACAGCTCCAAGCCGGTTTGGAAGACGTGCGCACATGGCTCGAAATCACGAGAGCGCCTGAGAATCGCATGGCCAACCCTTCTCGCGATGAAAACAATTGGCAGAGTCCTCTCCGACGAGATCGTGGGCGGCCCGGGCCTCGCGGATTGGGAGGCAGTCGATCGTTTATGTCAGGCAGTCTGCTCAACGATGGCCCTTCGGCCAATCCCAAATACCGGCGACCCTGAGATCTTGATATCCGCTGCGAGTTTTGACAGGTAGACAGGCAGCGGATGTTCGGTTCTGATAGAGCTTGCAGGCGCGTCGATTTTCGACTCTTTCGTCGATTTTCGACTCTTTGCCGGGCAACCAGATTTTTCCCGAGCTCAAGGTCCTGATTGTATACGGCCATTACATTGATTGTCGCCGCAATGGTGGCATTCTCCGGCATCATGAAGATTCGCCGCGATCCCCAAGTCGTGCGGGTCATCCATGAAATCGTCGGCGTCCCCCTGAGTTACTTCCCTGCCCTTGCGGCCCTCGAGTTTGCCGGCGCGCTCGGCCTGGTTCTTGGCATGGTTTGGCCCTGGGTGGGTGTGGTCGCGGGCGTGGGACTGGTTCTCTACTTTATGGGCGCAATCGTCTCACATCTCAGAGTGGGCGATATCAAAGGTTTGGGCCCTGCCGCCTTCATGTTTGTGGCCGCCATTATTGCGCTTACCATGCGCCTGCATCTTGGTCCTCATCCTCACTGGTACAAGTTCTGAGCGGCCGGGAATCGAACGGCAAACAGCAAAGTCCAAGTCAAAGATGGTCCGCCCCGCCCCGCAGCTGTCCTGTTAATCTTGTCAGTTGTCTCCGGTCTTTGTTTTCAGCAATCCTCATAGTAACTATTCTCATAATCACGGTTCGACGGTCCTCCCGGCCGATCCCGGAATTGAACTCGCCCGGACGACGAAAATTGACCACACGGAACGATCCGAGTCATCACCAAGACCGCCGCGGTTTCCTGTGCATTCCCAATGGTTGGAGGACACAATGTCACTAAGCACAGTGTTTCTGAGCAAGCTGATCGGCCTGTATTGCCTGCTGGTCGCGCTCTCCATGCTCGTGCATAAAGAAGCTACCGTTACAGCTGCGAACCTGCTCGTTCACAGCCCGGCGGCGATGCTGATGGGGGGCCTGATTGCCCTCATGGTCGGTCTGGCGATCGTGCTGGGGCACAATGTCTGGTTCGGCGGGGCCGCTGCCCTTTTGGTCACGTTGTTCGGGTGGGCAGCGCTGATCAAGGGAATCATCCTCTTATTTCTGCCACCCCAGGGAGCGGACAGGTATTTCGCCGCTTTTCATTTTGAACAGCGCTTTTATCAATACGCTGTGGTCATGGCGGTTCTGGGCGCCTATTTGACGTACGCCGGCTTTAAGCGAGCCGAGGCTTAGTCCTAGGGCAGGAACCCTCAGCCGGGCGCCATAGAGATGCTTGTTGATGGCAACCGGAAACGCCGTGTCCGGCGAGCTTCGGTTTTGGAGCCCCAGAGGCAGGGTTATGTTAAGCCGTTGCAGCAAGGCCCCCGCGGTTCAGGCGTCGAGTTCGGCCCGAAGACGGGATATTCCTACTGGGCGCAGGTCAGCTCCTCCCCCGGGTGGGTCCCTGTCGAGGGCGGCATTACCCGACCGCTGGCTTCCGAGGGGGCCGGAGCTGGGGTTGCCCATCCGGTCGAAGCGCGCGTCGTATCCCCGCCTTCCTCTCCCAGAGCTCTTGCCGCGTTTGGACCGCCAGGATTTACGCCTCGCAGTCTCCATCGAACGATGCCCGCCAGCCCGATCAACCCGACACCCAACAGTCCGAGCGAGCCCGGCTCGGGCATGTCTACAGTGGCTTTTGCGATCCTGAGGGGCATATTTTCAGCGGCGGGATCAGGCGGGGGCGCAGGGATCAGCAGAAACAGAGCTTGGAGGGCAGGATCCGGCTGTGGTTCTGCGCTCGCTGTGAGATGGAGACTCCCGGTGTCGAGGGCCATCGTCGCGAAGCTGCCGGTAAGAGCGAAATCAGCATCCGCGGCAACGGCGACTGGTGAACTACCGCGAACAATATCCCCTCTGCTCGAAACCGTGGTTGCAAGTGCGACCGTAGGCAATGCCAAGGCCAAGAGAGCACACTGAAGCGTTCGCTTCATACAACTCGCTTTCTGCCTCTTAACATTCTCAGCGGGACAAGTTCCCCAAACTCCAAGAACTCCCTCGGAGCCTCAGCTGGTCCTTCCCTCTTGGCGGTCCTAAATCGGCTATGCGGCGCTGTTGGCGAACAATGAAATGGCGAAGCCTGGGCAAAGGCACAAATGTGGCGACTTCCCGATGCAGAACGTCCCCCCCCCGCGTACTATCTATCTATGCAGTGAATATTCCTGTTCCCGCATACGGCTTACCAAACGAACGTCTTCCACTTCTTTGACAATCAACCCGTTGGCGTCTTCTTAGCATGATCCGTTCCTTGCAGATATGCAACAGGTGGCACGTCTGTACAACGACTTCTATGGCGTTATCACACTTGTCACCGCGGATGCTGGCCGGCACTCCCATCCTTGCTGTCTCCTGCTAAGAATCTACCGTGTTCAGCGAGCAAAGCTCAAATCGACTCCCACCCAGCCCCCTCCAGGTGCTTAACCGGGAATGCGCGCAGATTGCAAGCTCTCCATCCATCAGCCCACCCGTTGTCTCAGTTCTCTCAAGGTAAACAACCCCGCGCGGTTCGTCTGCCTCCTCCTGAAATTCCCCGGCCTTCGCCACTTGCGATTGCGCCCGGGAGGAGTTCCCTGCCCTTGCTGGTAAGCTCCACTCTCTCAAATTCTTCACCAGTCCGATGTTTCGAATGTTGCTCGACGTTGCCTGACAAATACGAAAAACGCAAACTGCTAATCGATCGTCGATGTCTTCGCCGGGGCCACGTTTGCGGTGCGCTCGATGGCAGTCTTCGATATCCCCGCGCATTCCCGCCACTGCCGCGAATCACCACACAACCCTTTTAACTCGATCTTGCACGCGTGGCTTCCGAGAGAGGCAGACCTGTGCGATGGCCTTATCGTTCTTTCTCCCAGAACTCGCGGATCGACACGCGGAGCCGATTTCTCGAGCCGGTCTGCAACCAGAGCCAACCATTGGCGTGTGTCGTTTGTCAGCTGACACACACCCCGCTTCGCCCTCATAGGCGCCAAGCATCCGCCGCGCCATCGAGCCCCGCGCAGCTCGAACCGACGACCACATGGAGCTGCGCTCGATTAAGCCGTGCAGTTGGAAGATCGTGTCTATAACGCCGCGCGCCGCTTTGCTGGAACTCACCAGGGGCCGAATCATCCCGTCTGTCGAACCAACCTCAACTCGATTTCCCGGAGAGCCCCACGATGAATACCTCCAGGAAGACTGCCACGAGCCTTCCGCAGATCTCGGGCCTGTAGAGCGAAGCACCGCGGTCTCACTGCCCGGCGCTCCCCTAGGGCCGGCAGTCGCCAATCTTCGCCCTCCTCCGGTCTGATCCTGGAGGACGAGGCGCCGGACACGGTTAAGGCAGGGCATTGGTGTAACAGGGCCCGCTCGTAGGTTGCGCCGGAGGCGCAGGCGGAGTCATGTTCGGCGCGCCGCCATAGTCGAAGAAGAAACTGAGGTCGGGCTGCGCAGCGTCGCGTTTGGTGAGTGGACTCAACCCGAAGCGCTTTTCTATAAAGGCAAGGACCGCGGTTGTATCGATCGGGGTATGATCGACGTAGTGAGGCTTCGCAAAGGGCGACACGACCAAATTCGGGACTCGAAATCCCGTATAGACAAAATCGCACGTCGGCCCGGTCGTGGTCGCGCACACGTTGTACGGCTCAAGAACCGGAGGTATTCCGTCCGGCGACACGGTGGAAACCGGGGGAACGTGGTCGTAAAAGCCGCCGGCCTCGTCGTATGCTAAAAAGAACACCGAATCCTTCCATGCACTGCTCGTCATCAATGCATTGATGATACTGGCGACATAGGCAGCTCCCTTTTGCACGCTCACGCCGGATCCGGGATGTTCGTCTAACTGCCCTTTCGCGTCGTCATCGATGAAGGCGACTTGTGGCAGCGTTCCATTGGCTGCGTCCGTAAAATATTGCGACATCGGAACAATGTTTGTCCCCAAATACTGCGAGTAGGCAGGAAACGAATTTAAAGAACTGCCCTGGGGATAATTAGGAACGTAATTCCTCCAGGTCACGCCTGCCTTCTGCAGCTCGTCGACAATTGTAGGGACGTCGGTCAGCGCCTGCGGAAAATTAATCACGCCGTGCGAGGTCGCCGCCATGGCATACATGCGGTTGGCTGGCGTATTGGTCATTACGGGAGAAAACCATCTGTCTGATATGGCAAACTGGCTCGCCATGAAGTAATAGTACGGTAGATCCTCTTGATCGTAATAGCTCATTGCACGCATGCCGCTCGAGTCGCGATCGGCACCGCTGCTCACGTCGGAAAGCCCGGCCTCGAAGGCAAAGCCATCCATCAGCGGCGTACCCGACGTAGGCGCCTGGCGGTTCCAGTCGAAGTGACTCTGACTCCAGAATGGACTCAGCGACTCCGTGCACATCGAAATCATATGGAAGGGGGTGATCGTCGTCGAGCCGTCGTAACTCAGATTCGAGGCGTTAGCCGGGGTCCCGTCGACGTCCGCGCCCAGACCTTGCGATTGGCGGTAGACGTTGAGTTGCCCGAAGTAACGATCGAAGCTCTCGTTCTCCTGCAGCATGAAAACTATATGCTGCACAACCGTAATATCGGCCGACGGGTCCTGAGGCATTGTGTTTTTCGACGCAGTACCTCTGCCGCCGCATCCCGTCAGCGCAAGTCCGAGCGCCAGGGCAATCGCACTCAACCTGTTCATAGGCGGTCCTTAGTCACACGGTTGGTCTCTGAGAGTCTGCACGGCCAGGCAGAGTCGCACACAGGCATCGGTTGTGATCAAAAAGAGAACGTTGCAGGTCTTGGACAGCGCACTTTCAGTCTGAGCACGAACCCGCCGGTAGTCTACTGATAAAGTTAACAGCGTAATTCCGGCAAAGGACGCACAATACCCTGAAGCCCAAGGAGTAAGGCTCTGCGACTCGCGGCGACGGACATTGGGTTCGAGCGGCTGCGCGGGTCAGGATTTTCACTCATGACGAGAAGATCCTTGGGCGCGTTCGACCGACGCGGCCGAAGTTCGTTGATCCCGCACCTCCTGTCAACCTTGACTGTGTGAGTCTTGAGTCAGTCTGTCTCTATTCTGTCATTGTTAACAGTCGACACGCGGATTACTTCCACTCACACTGTCTTTAACAGCGGTAACGATACATAAGCGCGCCTTTTGCCCATTTTTTAGTCCAGGAGTCCGCACCAATGCCGTCTGTCCCGTCTTCAGTTGGCATCATGGCCTTCAATGAGCGAGTGACCCTAAGCAAGCTACTTGTATTGCGACCGTTGTCTTGCCAGTATTCGCATCCCAGCCATTGCAGCAGCCTGGAGTACGCACGATCGCCGGGCCACCTTATAAGCGCCGGGTTCTCGGCGCGGGAAGCGACTGCCTTCACACCCTGACGTGCAGGGCCGCGTCGGCCGCTTTGCGGGCCCTCGTGGCGGTGGCTTCTTCCTCATCCTGATCGTGCGGCGAAGATCTCAGCCTTACCCGCAGTTCGCCGCCCTGAATTAGGAGGATTGTCGATGCGGCGGCGGGCGTTGCGATCGCAAGCAGGTTTCTTGAGTTCTCCGCCGTGCAGGTTCGTTATCGAAGTTTGGCGTGAGCAGGTTCGTGGAGTCAACGCACAGGTGCAGGCCCGTGTTCATCGTTTCGTCTGCGAACGGATCCGCGGTGCGGTTCCAGACACCATGATCGCCATGCTTTGCCCACAATAACCGGCCGGCACAGCCAGCTTAGGAGAGCAAGCGGGAGGCCTCGCATGTACACGACTCAGAGCCGCACAATCCAGGCGCTGCCGCAGGATATGGCCGCAGGCAGGACGACAACCTGGCTCCGCGAGTGTGTGAGGAGCCGAGATGTCCAGTCGTTGTTGCTTTTGCTGTTTGCCGTCAGCCTGCTATTTCTCACGGCGCCGCGATCGGGTAATTTCTGGTTTCCCGACGCTCCGCGGCACGCCATGGACGGGGCGTTCATCCGCGATCTGATCGTCAGTTTTCCGATCACCCATTTCCAGCAATGGGCCATGAACTACTATCTGCACTATCCTGCTTCCGGCATTCTGTATTACCCCCCTCTGTTTGCCCTGGTCGAAGGCATATTTTTCCTCGTTTTTGGAGTTTCCCAGTTCTCGGCGCAACTGACGGTGGCAGTGTTTTACATGATTGCGGGAGCGGGTGCGTATGCCATAGCGCGACTCTGGGCGGACCGCATGCAAGCGTTTGTCGTCTGCTTGTTGTTCGTGGGTGCGCACGGAATCGCGCTATGGGGCCGCCAGGTCATGCTTGAAATCCCCACCGCCGCGTTCGTTCTGTGGAGCAGTTACTTCCTGCTGCTTTACCTTAAGACCACGGGGGCACGCTACCTGTCGGTTGCGGCCATCCTCCTGACAGCCGCCCTTTACACCAAACAGACCGCAGTGTTCATGCCGGTTGCATTCCTGATCGCCGTGTACGCAGTCAAAAGAGACGGCATCTTCCGCGATTCGCATCTCCGCTTCGCCGCCCTTCTTGTCCTGCTCCTCACCCTACCGCTGGTGCTGCTCACCCTTCGGTTTGGGACACGCCATTTTGTTGAGGTCACCGGCGGGTCAGCCGCGAACTATGCGAATATCCGCCTCCACCTGGCGAGCTGGCTGTTCTACGCTCGCGCGCTGCCTCGTCAAGTTGGTTGGCCCATTGTGGCGCTGGCTTGCATCTATCCGATCTTAAGCCTGGCCTCTCACAATTGGGGGATGCCGAAGTATGTGGCAGGGTTGTTGTCCAGCTGGTTCATCGTCGGGTACTTGTTCTTTTCCGCGCTATCGGTTCACGATCCACGACACCTCTCCCTCATTCTTTTTCCGCTGGTGGCGTTCGCCGGCTCGACTGTTTTCCGGCTGCTGCCGTTTCGCGCCTCCCGATATGCGGTCCTGGCCGGGGCGATTGCACTGTTTGGACACACATTGCTGTCCGATCCGGTTCCGCGCATCGAAGGATATCGAGAAGCCGCAGACTATGTCGGCTCGCATGCCCGCAAGGGAAGCGTGATTCTGTTTTCCGGGTCGGGGTGGGGAGGCGGGGCATTCATTTTTAACCTGCGCGCCCGGTATGAAAGCAAGAATCTGGTCGTGTTGCGATCCGATCGAGTGCTCTATCATTACACGTGGATCCGCGGCCGCAAGTCAGATGAAGTCGACGTCACGCAACGACAAATCGCAGATATGTTGGATTCTTATGGCGTGTCTTATATTGTCAGCCGGCCGGACTACTGGAATGACCGACCCAACATGCAACGGCTCCATGCGATCACGCAGACACCGCAGTTCAAGAAAGTAGCGGACCTGGCTGTCACCACAAACGGGGGGAATGCAGAGGATCCGGGCAGGCGGTTGGAAGTGTACGAGAACCTGAAGCCCGTTCCCAATCGCAGTCCCACCCTGCGGCTCATCATTCCCGACCTGAGCCTTACGATCGTCGGACCGCTCGAACCAGCAGCCACTTCGACGCCGTAGATTCCCACACGGGCGCTGGCGGAGCCAGTACCGTTCAGGCAACGGTAAACACCAGAAAGTAGTCCATGCCGTCGTCTTTAACGAACTCGTAAGTCTGAACCAGGCGGTACCCGGCTCGCGCGGCTTCTTCGATGACAATCTTCCGGGCCACTCCGTGATCGGTGCCGCTTCCATTGCGGTCAATGATTCCCAACCGTGCACCCGGCCGGAGCGCCGGGCGCAGATGCCCGAGCAACGCGACGGGGTCGGAGACCTCGTGGTAGGTCTTCAACAGCAGCACGGCATCCACTGCCTCTTTCGGCAGCATCGGATCATCTGGCGTGCTCAAAATCGTTCTAACGTTGGCCAGCGACTCGCTGCGCACCCGGCGATCGATGTGGCGGACGGCTTCGGGATTGATGTCCACCGCGTACACGGTTCCCGTGCGACCGACGCGTCGCGCTGCACGTACTGAAAACCATCCGGATCCTGCTCCAATATCGGCAACGCCCTTGCCCGGAGCCATTCCCAGAATGTCCATCACGCGATCGATGTGGAGTCTCTTATCTCGACCGGGAGACTCGAATATGGATAGGTCCCCGGTGTAGGGAGTGCTGGTTGCCCGTTTGGGAGACCGGGTCGGAGCAGGACTCTGGCCGGAAGCTGCGACCGCATAAAGCGCAAGCAAGAGCAGAGTCCGCAGAGGTCGGCAGGGAATAGTTCTCATGTGTCGCTTTCGACTGGCCGACAATACCTGACGTTAGCACGAAGGGCGGCTGTTGTCGAAAAAGCAGAGATCTGGAGACTGGCGCGAGCAGCGTTGTTGAGACTGCGACTGCCTGTCTCGCGCCGATGACTTGCCGCGGGGATCGTAACCGACTGGGACTTTGGCTCGTTCATTCCCTGCGGAACCGGCAAGTAGGGCTCGGTGGAACGGAAACGGCTCTCCCTTCGCCTGCCGTGTTAGCGCCCTCCCCAGAGCCGTTCTGAAACATCGAGACGAAGCGACTGAGGTTCGGGAAGGGGAGCGGATTCAGCAACACTCCCGTTTACGACCGAGAAGATCGCCGTGTTCGCGCCGATACCCAGCGCAAACGTGAGCACCGCAACGGCGGTGAATCCCGGACTCTTGCGCAACTGCCGCAGCGCATAACGAAGGTCTTGTGCCACTCCGCTCATCCCAGTTTGCTCTCCTGCTGGCCGCCTGCTACTTGGCACAGCACGACTCGTACCAATCGTTCCAACGTGTAAGCAGTTGATGGCAAAAGAGTACGGAATAGAGCGATCGGGCCGGTATTTCTAAAGGTGTCCGGCGGCGGCCTTTGATGTCCGAAAGTGAACAGGCAACCACCGACTCGGATCCCCGCAAAGCCTTCGGCTGGATCGTTGGACAGTCAGCCCGGCGAGCTGCGAGGTTTTCAAGAACCTACTCGCCAGACGCTTCCGCGGTGATCCATTGCCGCCGCTCGGACTTCCACTCGCGCGTGCGTTTGCTGAGAACGGGCCGCAACCATCGCACACAATATTAAGATGAGAAGCTTCCATCGATAGCATCGTCCGGCGTACTGTTACCGCCCAAGACTGAGGCTTTTGCAGAGAGCCACGCTGACGATATCTCAAATCCAGCCGGTGGTCGTTCTCGCGTCAGACCTGCGTCGCATCAGGTCTTCGAAAGAAGGATTGCGCCCCGGATGCATTTGAGTTTAAGCGAGGTGATAGAGAATGGGCCGGCTGTCGTCGGGAACAGCCGGTCCATACCGGCAGTGTCCCGATTTTCCCGTGGCACGCTTCGACCTGTGACGAGGTTCTACTCTTCGGGACCCATCGAGCACGGGCCCAACTGGGTTCTCCCCAGTCTGCGACGCAAACCGGCGCGGGATTCACCAGGCCTAGCCGGGACCGGGCCCTGCCATTGCACCAGCTCATTGAAACAGGCACCGCTGCCGCTACCCTCCCCCCGGATAAAAGGAGAAATTCGACACCTCCACCTCTTCGTTTCCCGGCAGGAAAAAGCCGAACCGGCCGTCATTGAAGCCCTGAGCGCTCCCCGTGAGCGAAGGCCGCCTGGCGAGGTCATCGAGAAGGTTCCAGTCCTCGCCATTCAGGTTCCAGCGATGCTCGACGTGGCCCGCGTGCACCCGGATCTGCAAATTCACGCTCGCACTGTGCTCGGGAATATGGTGTGCGATTTTCGGCAGCACAACGCTGTCTCCGTCGATCACCTCGATGCGGTAGAAATATTTGCTATCCATCTGGAACAGCAGGTAGTTTTGGTCGTCCAGAAAGTTCACGACCCATTTCAGGCGGGGACTGGGGCCAAGCGGATTACGCTTCGCCGGCAGTCTGGCCGTGAATTCAACCGTCCCGGCGAGCCGAGGCCGGTCATACAGCACGAAGCCGCCGCCGCGGTGCCCGAACCAGCCGCTGTTCTGGGTGGTCCAGCCTTCGGGCCAGAGTTCCATGCCGTTCTTTCGAGACGACAGATCCAGCTTCCTGGTCTCGCCGGCGCCCAATGTCACGGTCGTAAAGGTGTCGACTCGGCCCGGGCCGTGGGCGGTGATTTGATATTCGCCTTCGGCGAGCGAGAGCCGGGTCGGTCCCTTGAACTGGCTGACTGTCTGGCCGCCGCGCTGGATCGTGAGGCCTGTGTCCGCGGCGGCTGCGATCTCCAGAGTCGACATAGGCCGCTCCAAGGCGAAGTCGTGTCCGGTCAGACGTAATTCATCCCCGGCTGCGAATGTCTTCGTCACGTGCTGGGGTGAGAAACCAGGCGCGAAGACATCGATGGTGTGTTGGCCCGGCGTAAGGCCGGAGCGGGAAAATTCTCCGTCGACGACCGCCGCAGCCGGAAATTGCTGATCGATCTCGATACGAGCGCCGTTGGGCAAGTGGCTGATCTCGAGCGTTGCCGGCTTGGGCAGCGCCTGCAAGCTGAATTTCACGCTGGCTTCCTGCCCTTTGACGACCGTGACCGGATGCTCGTCGACGCTGCTGAAGCCTTCCTTGGAAACCCGGATGGTATGTTTTCGCACCGCGAGATTCGGAATCCGAAGCTCGCCGCCTTTGGTCGTGTACCGGTACTTGCGGCCATCGACATAGACGTCGGCATCGTCTTCGCCGGCCAGGACCAGCACGCTGCCAACGTTCCGGTCGGAATAGATGACCGCATTGAGCTGCGGGCTCGGGCCGCTCTCAAACGACATGGTCCGTGCCTGGTTGCCCTCGCCAAGGGCCAGGGTGTGGATTCCGGGTTGGAGGTTCGTCAATGCGAGACCGCCCGCAGTCAGCGCGCCCACCCGACCGCCGTCCAACTTGACCGAACGCGATGGCACGGTCCCGGCGATCGAACCCAGACTGCCTTGGCTCGTGATCACCACGAGCTCGGCGCCCTTTGCCGCAAGGGGCAATTCGACCCTGGGAGGCTGACCGGGGCTCGACTCGAAGGCAAAGCCGGCTCGCTCCCCCAGCGCTTTGGGAACCCGGATCACGACGTTGTGCCGGCCCACGGCGAGCGACGGGTTGCGGAGCGTGCCGCCCGCGAGCTTGCCGAGCAACTGGTGATCGATGTAGACCAAGGCATCTTCGAGGTCAGGGGTGGTGATGCGAAAGCTCTGGGCGACCGGCCGCAGCGTCAAATCCACTGCCGGGAGGGATCCCGGAGTTACCCCGAGCGTCGCGCCCGCAGATTCGTAGCCGTCGAGCGAGGCTTCGACTTGATAGCGGCCTGCGGGGAGCGAGACCGGCTGTGAGAGGTCACGGATTTTGCCGTCGATGCGGACGGAGGCTCCGGGAGGGGAAACCTGGACGTGGACGGGCACAAGCGCGATGGCCGGAGGCGGCTGCGATTTCGGCCGCCGAGCGTGCGCCGTCCGGAAGACCCGGATCGCGAAAACCAGAATCACCACCAGCAGGATCACGGCCACCACGGCTGCTGTGCCCCACAGAACGGGTCTCGGAAGGCGCGCGGGAATTGATGGTCTTCGGAATCGCGGGCGCTCCGGCTCTTCCGGTTTCACCGGCGCGCGTTCCCTTGCGATCCTGTCAATTTCCTGGGCGAGCGATAGAAATTCGGTTTCGCCGGGATAGCTTGCGGCTACGGTGTGCGTGCGTTCCTGGATCGAGTCGAGTTCGGCGGTCGAAGCCGCGGGGGCGCGCAGGGAAAGGCTCTTGACTTCTTCGAGGTCGCTCAGGCGCGCCCGTCTTCGCCCGCTCAGGGCGATTTCCCGCTCGAGCGTTTCCTTCAGGGCTTCGATGCGCGTCTCTGCCGGATACCGGGCCAGGCCTTTCCTGACCTCGGCCATCGCCCCGTCCAGATCGCCCTCGCCCTGCAGCTTTCGCGCCTGGGAGACCAGCTGCCCGACCTCCTCCTCCATCCTGCGA
>Ga0123355_10006323_pt1 | contig 17518 bp, 8 predicted proteins | sample TergutEmb28metaG_3_FD_89872 | JGI IMG/M metagenome (GOLD analysis project Ga0123355, IMG submission 89872) | Embiratermes neotenicus P1 segment gut microbial communities from Petit-Saut dam, French Guiana - Emb289 P1 | ecosystem: Host-associated > Arthropoda: Insects > Digestive system > Gut ...
ATGGATGCGGGAATAAATAACGTTATTTATATGGAACTTTATTCGGGACCAAAAATGGCGAATGGTAGATGCGGGAAAACGATCGATACGGGAACGATAGATCGAGGTTCTACTGTATATTGTTACCTTAGTAAAATTGGTAAAATTATAAAGTTGTTGTTCAGATCTCGTCTTCAGCTGTTGTATACTAGGTTGAATCTTTATGTTCCTGTGACCGTGCATCGTGAGCAAAGCATGAAGAGAGAATACCAACGAGATGCAACAATACAGATGTTTATTGTCAACTTCAGATGTTTATTATTGACTACTGTCTCAACATGTTTCGGGCATCCTTTATGCAGCATCACAAAACCACTACCAGCCACATCCAGCACTACCAGCACAAACACCATATGCAGTAATACGCGGTCTTTGTTCTCCTGATGATGGGCATAAAGGATGCCCAAAACATGTTGAGACAGTAATCAGTAATAAACATCTGAAGTTGACAATAAACATCTGTATTGTTGCATCTCGTTGGTATTCTCTCTTCACACCAGGTTGAAATTCTACATATTCTTAGTAAAACTGAGTACTGGAGTTGTATACTGTTTTGCTCTCGGTTTTAGAGCTGGGTATTGTATATGCTGCGTTGTTTTATTTTGGCAATGTATAAAATGTGAATTCTTTGCAGACAGTCATCACACTGGAAGTATACAATAAATTTTAATGAATTTAGACTATCTAATCTCCTATGTAAGGGTGTATAGAGTCATAAAATGTTTTACTTAAGTGAAGTGTAAGTAAAATATTTTATGACTGTATATGCCCTTACATAGGAGATTAAATAGTCTAAATTAATTAAAATTTATTGTATACTTCCAGTGTGATGATTATCTCAAAAGAATTCACATTTTATACTGGAGTTAATACTTCTCCAAAATAACACAATGCAGCATATACAGTACCCAGCTCTGAAACCAATCGCAAAACAGTATACAACTCCAGTACTCAGTTTTACTAAGAATATATAGAATTTCAACCTAGTGTAGAGCAGCTGAAGACAAAATCTGAACAACAGTTTTATAATTTTACCAGTTTTACTAAGGTGACAATATATATGTTATATAAAAACACACAAAATCTTTATAATACATTTTATACTATGTGTCTTCAAAACTATCTACAATTTTAAAATTAAGTCAATAATCAACAAAAAATGTGATAACACAGGTACAGTACTCATATCAAAAAACTTACCACAGATAACACAACTACAGCTGGTATTAATTATAAAGAACAATATGAATGTGAAAGTAATACCCTTGCTATAGACAAATTATATTATGTGCACTGGCATTAAGTTTTTATAAATATTTGGCCTGATGATGGGCTATTAAGGCAGAAATTAGTAGCCAGCATTGGAAATAATGAAATAAAAAGAAAGTTGTGTCAGACGGAGTACATATTTTATTTCATTTTAATATTGTACTTTAACACAACGGGATGTCCTCTACCAAGATTGCTGTGAAATGTTGGTACTTTTACACAATCCTATGTGTTGTCGCATCCCAAAACTCCCTACTCATAATATCCACTTCCCTCTGAAGATCAACTGTAATGTAATCCACCCCCTTACACATCGTAACCATAGATTAAATAGTAGAATTTGTTAATAAACAACTTTTGTCGATGTGATGATATTCATGCACTAATTATTTGTTGGTTGTGTGTGTTTCATTTTGCCTTGATTATGTGTTTATCTTTTTTTTCGGCACCCTGCCACCTGGTTGTTTTGGGCTCGCTCGGTTTTTGGTTGTTGTTGGTTGGTTGTTTACGTTGTGTGACACACACTGCATGCTGCTGCTGACTGTCAGTGATTAGCCCCGAACTTGTGATGGAAGTGGAGGCTCGGATGAACCGCCAATACACACCTCCAAACCTGCACTCAGCAGGCACCACCATCCCTGTCACTGTGCCTCGCAGTAAAGCTTATCCCAGGCCCAAGAAACCCTCAGGTCTCCCAACTGTTCAGGAGAACAACAGCAGAGGTACGTACTCTTTGGACATAGCATGGACTGTTTTGCTGGTGGCAGGTGTATTGGCATTAAGAAGTTGTAATTAGTTCTTTCTTGTCATACTAACCCTTTAATGCATATGGGTTACTGTATACTGTATATGATTTGTCTGTGCTTAGCTCAGACAGCATATGTATGTTTTATGTAGTCGTTACAATCATTGGTGCTTCTTTCCCTGAGCAGCGTAACCGACTCATTTATTAAAGGATGCGCGGTGTATATTCTTTGAGGTAGGCACTCAGTTTTTAAATATTATCTAGATTAACCCCATACTTCTTTAATGTCAAGTGCATAAACATCATTCGAAACATCGGGTAGAGAAAAATATTTCATTGCTGTAAGACCCCTGTGATACATTTTGATCTTGTAATCTGTTTACTACTGTGGGAATTTAACCATTATTTTGGGAACTGGTATACCCAGGAGATGGAGGTAAGAAGGTCAAGAAGGTGGCAGCAAGTTTCTCCAAAACAGTGGTACTCATTTACCAGACTGCACGGTGTCATAAGACCACAAACTTATTATTTACTCTCAATAGATGTTGACCGTTGTCATGAAGTCAAGTGAAAGTTTTGTTACATGAACTAAACACAAAAGTAACAGAAGTGTATTAATTTTTGAAGGATAATGCCAAGGAGATGATCATAGCTGGGAACTCGGTAGGCACATTCACATGCAAGATTCACAGCAAATGATGAGTTGCTAACTTTCCCTCTACACGCTACTTAGAATGGTTGATGTCTGTCTGTGGGTAGTAACAAACTGTCGCTCCCAACAACAGTCACCCTATAGTTGACACCTCCCCCCCACACTGTGCCAAACATGCCTACTCCCCCTTAGTCTCCTGGTTGGTCTTGCATATCTCTTCTTTTTTTAGTTGAGATTGTGCCATTTGGGCACATGGTTTGCATGATGTGTGCATGTTACTTGTTTTACATCTAGAGCTGTATTGTTTTGCAATTTATGATATTTATTCATTCTTGCTCCCTTTGTTTCAGGGCGGGAAAGCTTCAAGGAAGTTAACAGTTTACATCTTCCTTTGGAACGCTACAGTCCTGTGCGACGAGCTAGTGAGGGATGTGCAACAGGACTGAGTTCACAGTACAGGTCAAGCCCTCAGCACCACTTGCATAGCTACCCTCATACACATGTTACAGCTGGAGACAAAGAGGCCAATGTGAAGGCTCTTCAACAGGAATACCAACAGTTGCAGCAGGTAAATGAATGTTGGGGATGTTCTGTATTGGTATCAGAGATTTAAGTACTGAATTTTTTAAGTCTTTTGGCGCCGGAATTATTTTTTAAATTTTAGCACACCCTGTATATAAAATGTGAATAAAACAGGAAACAAATACATTAGAATTATGAAACAAACTGCATTTTGGAGAGAAAAAAAACGGAGAGTTTATACCATGTTTAAAATATTCAGTACATATATTTGTTGAATAAGTATATAAAATGCAACGTTTAGAGTTTAGCGGTGCGGTACGACCACTATACTGGTCGTTAGGTGTCAAGTGGTTAATGATGCTGTCATTGCTAAGATATGTGGCATCAGTGGTGGGTGGATGGATGGATACGGAGCACTGGTGGATGGATACTGACAATGGAAAATTTAAGTACCCAGCAGAAGACTTTTCCTAGTGTCATTTTGTCTACCACATATCCCATGTGGAGTGGCTTGGAATCAAACTCAGAATTCCACAGTGAGAAGTCAGTCACTAGATGCCTGAGCCGTGTTGTGACCCAATACTAAATTGCTTTATTTGATTAGTAAGACTATGAACTTCTCACACACCCAGTTAATTGTAGTTCTATACAATATATTGTCTTGATTTTTATTGTGAATTGATTTATGTAAATCCAAATCTAGTGGGAATTTGTGCTTTTTTTTTTTATGAAAATCTTAAATTCTGTGAATAATAGTACTCGTATCTTGAACATGGCACATTGCTTTTACTCACCTTATGTGACAGTTTTTGTTCATACATGCCTGCAGAAGTATCTTCAAATTATGTGAAGTGGATGATGTTCCAATTTTTCAATACTTTCACGTAAGTAAAAGAGAGTGTGTGCTGCCAATAAATATACAAACTATTGATCTAGTTGTGGTTATGTGCACACTGGCTTGAAGGGTACTTGAAAACGAATGAGGTGCCTAAAGCTTCAGGCTTGAAATAAAAAGTCAACTATAGGTATATCTTTTCTATCAATAGCTATTCAGTATTTATTATTTACAGTTGCAGAGAGAGACAGTGCTACCCAAACTATGTATTGCATATTTGTGATTCCAGAGACACAGCAGTACCCAAACTCAAGCTGAGCTTCAGATGAGGCAGTCTCTTCATATCCAGCATATGTTGGGAACTTCGCCCCTCACCAGTCCTCACATGTCGCCGTCTGCTTCCCCACCCATTAACCAAAGTCCTTCATCTATTCCAGGTATGTAGAATGCGGAATTGTTACTGCTCATTGTTGCAGTACATTCAGTTTGATACATATATTTTTTATGATCAAAATGATAACTACAGTCAGCACTCATATAAATGCTTCTATCAATGGAAGGTTCGTAAGATTTGAATTCTGTTGCATACTTCTAGCATACAAAATTTTTATTCAGGGAACCTGAGAAAATACACTGTTTTGAAGACCTAGGCTTGAATGGAAGGATATTATTAAAATAGGTCTTCAAGGAATAGGATGAGAGGGTCTGGACTGGGTTTATGTGGCCCAGGATGGAGTCCAGTGATAGGGTTTGTGAACGTTATAGATGGAGAATATCAAGGACTCCTCTCCATGTAGTTTTCTTTTGGATATTTTATTTTCATCCAGTATATTAAATAGTTTGAAAAACCAACCACATTTGACTGCCTGTCTGTCTGAAAATGGTTTCATAACATGTACATTTCAGCCTACATGACATCAGTCATTACACTGTGAAACCTCCAGACATTACTCATGTATGAATAGTTTTCCTGCATGTATTGTTCATTTGTTCTCCTCCTAATAAAATGCTAATACAAACCATTTGCAAGTGTACTGGGTGCACCGTTGTTTGAAGCATAATTTTACCGTGTCATTCATTCAAAATCTGTGGTCTGACCCATGAAAAAAAAATGGTGAAAGTAACATGATTTTTCTGGAATGTACAGTAGTGATTACCTACCCATAATGGTAGTACTTACAAAATTTTCACCATGCCAATCCCATAATGTTGGTGGAGTGGCAGGGGTGAGAGGAAGGCAGGGTATATGCCATACTGATAAGGTGGGCTTCTCCTACAGTTGCCTCCAGTATAGAATGCTGACAAGGAAAGGCCAAATTCTGCCAGGGTGGGAAGCATGCCAAGTAGGTGGTAACAGAACTTCTATCACGGGGCCTAGTGACAGAGGACAACTCTTTCTGAGGGATTCTACCGGAGTAGGTTCACTTCCTTATCCCTGCCACCTGAGGATGGAAGTAGATGCAGCTTCTGGAATATTGTTCTTCAGCTGTACATGAGATCATGGACTAAGTCCGAAAAAAGAGTGTTCTTGAATGTCATACACCACTGTCAGAACCCTATAGAATTCACATATGTTGCATGAGATGTGCATCAGATATCAGGACTTCATGAAGGAAAACTGTTGGCATTTGAAGATTAATAGGTATTTAAAAATTACCACAAAATGTATGTATTTTACAGGATCACCAATACACCACCTCCATCATCACCTACCACCTAGCTGTAATGAAACCAGTAACATCTGTCTTACTTATCACCTCCAGCGGTTACATCTGCAGCAGCAGCAGCAGCAACAGCAGTCTACATCTCAAAACCAGACTTCAGAATCTTCATTGCTGTGTGGTGGTACACCTGCAGTCACTAATGTAACGTCCATTACTCAGGGTCTCAGCGGTCTAGCCACCAACACTGGTTCCATCACACAAGGGATACCAAATCCAAGTAACAGTGGTGGAGTTCTGAATCTGGCTGCAGCCATGCCTCTTGATCTGCGAGTCCAAACTCCAGGGACATCCTCACCACACCATGCAGTTCATCTGCATCATCGTTCACCTGCCACAACACCACTCCAACATTCTCCTTCCAATTCGCCATCGCTTGGTATGATCCAGGAAGAAAATAACTCGGCTTTCCAGTTGCACCATGTTATTGGACTGGATGAGTGTCCATATAGTGATGAATTAGTCTCGAAAGCAAGAATGCCTGTGGGGAATAGTACATTGGAAAGGTGGCAGTCCAAGCAATCACAACAACCATACAGTCCCAGTCATCCTCATATATATGTAACAGATGAGATGGGAGGAAAAATTACATTGGTGGCATGTTCTTCATCATCTTCAAGCAATTCAAGTAGTGATTTGGTACATTCAGATGGGAATGAAGATCAAGGTATGGAAAGAATGATCATGGAATGTGCGTTGCCACCATGTGTGTCATCACCCGTGATTTCTCCCCATCCTTCCAGTCGAGTAGATATTTCTGTACCCTTCCAGGCGTGTCTAAACTCTTTCTCCCAAGAAGTTGCTGATTCAACTTCAAAATCTGAACGTCACTTTTCCCCATCTTCAAACACAGTTCCTTCACATTATCATAACTCACCACCAGATACCACTTTGCCTTCTTTTCTGATTTCAGAGCCTTGTGATTCTTCTCGACCTTCCATAGTGCGAGGTATAGGTAAGCAGCAGCATGTGAACAAAGGAGAAGAGGAACAGTTGCAAAGCACTGTGAAAAGTGAGACAGAGTGTTCAGTGAGACAACACATTGATTGTCAGAACTCCTTCATTGGAAAGGCTGACTCCAGAACATCATCCCTGTGTTCAATAGAGGAACGCCGTGATGCTTATGCTCAACATAAAAATGGGGCACTAAGGCACACCTTCCCATCTTCGTATTTTTTTACAGCACAAGCCCGTAAAATAGACCACTATTCAAGTGAAGACTCCTCATCCAATGACATGGAAAACTTCCAGCAAGTGTATCAAAACCACCTAGAAGAGAACAATGTAGTATATGAGAATGGGAAGAACATTCTTTTTAAAAATGTGTGTATGTCATCAGATAATGCTGTGTCATTGACAGGTAGTGTTCTAGCCACTGATTTGTTACAAAAGACTACTAGTGGTTCTTTCAAATTAACACTTTCTGATGTTTGTTCGCAGCTGGATGCCTCAGATATTTTAGGACATATTAAAAGACTTATTGATGCCCGTGCTCCTCCAAAATATTTTGCATTTTCACATGGTAAGAGTGGAGACTTGGGGAAGAGTGAGGAGGGTGCTTTGGCTCTGATGTGTCCTGGGGGAGTTCAGATTGAATTGAGAGTGTATGAGGATACAGGCTGCGAGCTGAAAGGCCTGAAGCTGCGAAGGATATCAGGAGATCATCTCCAGTACAACCAGTTATGTCAGGAACTTATATCTTGTATGACAGCATAAACTGTTGTTTTTAAAATGTGCACCATTGCTAATATTCTGTTATACAGAAAAACTTAGGCACATCTGATGGTAATATTATTATGCTGTGTGGGTTTACAGGCAAAACTGAAAGTTGATACATAATAGGAAAGGGTTGTTTTGGGATTGAGGATATTCCTATAGCATTGACCCTGAACTGCAGTTCACCAAGGAAATGAGAGGGAGGGGTCATTGTGGATCTGACATAGAACTGATACAACAATTTGTAGAGCCCAGTTTTGAGGACTAATGTGTTCAGGGATGTGACGCTATGTTGTTCGTGAGTGGATCCTGGCATTTTAAAGAATCATAGTGCCTTCATCTTCAGGGTCAAGCAGACTAAGAAGAACTTCTTCACGGACTGCACTACAGTCTTTGAAACAATGGGAACACCTCACCAAGTGGCACAGCATCACATCCCAGAAGACTTGAATCCTCAGTGACATGGCTGTGAGGACTTCAAATTTTGCAAGTCAGGTTTTGTTAATGGCCAAGCACAATTGAGTTCAACAATTCCCATTTCTGCCTTTAAGTTGATTTTAAAAGTCATTAAAAATGTAGTGAGTGTTACAGGGTGAAGAATTATATTTTTCACTTCCATTGTCTCCCTGTTTGTATTCTTGGCAGAGTACATGAACTTGCCTTGCATCCTGTGTGGTATACTGGGATACACTCTCACCACTGTGTATGTTTCATTAGTATGTTACAAAATTGAATCATTCTAATGCATTCCATATACCTTGCATTTCTGTTCCTTTTATGTATGTTTCTGTGTTAAATTCTTAAGAATAGTTTTTGAGACTTGATCTTGAATATTGACATTTTCGTACCTGCGATCATTTGTGGGAACAATAAAACATTAAGAAAGGTGAATTCTGACCATCACTTCGAACTGTGTTGTTTATAAAGTAATTTTACTACTTGAACTGGCTTTCTCTTGGAGAGTGTCATGCCCAATCACTAAGCAGTTTTTAACCATCACATTTTACAAATAACACTGAGGCACTGAATCACCCTGACAAATTTATTGTCAGTTTCTAGCAGCTACCTGAGAAGCATTTAATACATATGTATTGTCACAAAATATTTCTTTGTGAGGTGAAGAAAAAAAATACTTCTCCATTTTGGATGCAGATTATATTTGCAATAAGCATTTATGGATAGATACTGTGATGTTCATCTACTTGAATAAGAATGACAAAAGAATCTAATCTATATTTTTCAAATATATTTTTGTATTAATAATCCTGTGGTATTTTAAATTGCAACCTGTTAAATACTTCTAGACATTCCTGAAAGTTGTGTGTAAATGTAGTACGTTGGTAATGAGGAAAGCTGAATACAAGCACCAGTTATTCAGTACGTATTCATTTATCACAAATTAGTTATATTGTAATGCACTGTTCTATTGACTTTCCCCATGGATTGCAAGTGTGTTGGGGATTGGCTCAGAAATTGTGTGTTTATGAAGTGTTTGAATAGTGAAAACATAACTGTAACATAACATACCATTTTTTACATAGTGTGGACAGAATTGGTTCTTCCATGAAGACTCGGTAGCAGCTGACTTCCTGTTGAGTGCATTGCATAGAAAGAAACAGATTGAGTCCTTGGGTTATGCAGGTAAGCCCTTTACTTTGTACTGTCAACAGAAGCAGGTGTGTCAGCCATATTTACAAATGTGAGTGGATTGTGGCTTTCACTATAAGCATCTGGAAAAGGAAACATAGTTTGAAACATTGTCTTCATTCAGTCTCTGCCTGAGGATTGTATGCAAAGGGCTGATATGGCAGGTCTCATTTAATAAAATCTTGTATGGTGTGGTAGAGACTTGCCTGTACTTGTGCCGAAGCACTGCAAACATTGAGATTTGCATCCTGCTGAGTTGTCATGAGCTGGATTCTGATAGTGTGGGACTAAGCTCATTTATGTTTGGATGCCCTCTCTTAATTGTGAGTATTTGCACAGGCTTGGAGGGTATTTGAAAATAAATTTGATGTGAAAGGACAGGGGGTTGAAATAAACAGTGAACTTCAAATGTACACATATTTTCTTATAAATGGCCTTGAAGCAACTGCACTATTCCTACCTCATTATTCCAACCATGACTCTACACCTTTCTTGTATAGTCACATAATCTGCAAACACAACCAATTATACACAGCCTGCATCACTTCACCACCAGTCTGAAGATGACACTCTTTGAGAGTCTTCATAAGTCAAAAAGGTATGAAAATCATAAAGGAAGAGATCGATGTGTTTAGACCTTTTCCAGTGCAGTCTTCATGGTGTTGCATGCCATGATATACTGCCATAGACATACGTGTACATAGGCATACCTCTGTTTGACTGATGGAAACTTCCAGTTCCTCAGTGATCAGAGGAAAAGATAAACATGACCTTACTGACAAATCTTGGAAATACCATGTGCTATAAAATTGCACTAAAGGAATTGTGGTTGGTGCTGTATGTGGACCCTTTTGCTCCATACTGAATAAACAAAGCACCCATGTATTCAAGGAATGTATGATTTGGGTAGTGACATTTGGTCAGCTACTGTTACTTTAAACTTTTACTGACCATGTAGTGAATAATTATGATGGAAGGTATGTAAGGTCCAGCTGGCCAAGCCTTACATTTCTTCAACATTAATACCATCATCCCTCGGTGAAAATGTCACTGTCACTCCTGTACGTGTTGGACATTCATCTCCCATTCCCACACAGTAACGGTTTACATGTCTGTTGCCTTATGTTGGTACACATGGCAGATTGTGACATAGTGTGTTATGACAGACCTGCTGATGATAGCTAACCTTGTTACAACTGCTGCACAGTCTTTTGTATATGTTCTGGGGACACACATTTCCATATCCTCTTCTGCATCTTGTGATGACTCTCCACTTGCTGACTGCAGGCAAGAGGTGAGTTGCTGTGTATTGATATGAAATCTGATATAAATCATGGCCTTCAGTGTTATGACAGCAAGCAGTAGTCTGGTAGGGTGGTACAAATTTATTGGAAGAACATAAGTTGAAGATGGAAGCAGTATATTCTGCAAAAATGTTGGTACCTGTCTGCCACATCACACCACATGATAACACATGATGGTACGATTTTACCACCATGAAAACATTATGTCTGTAATAAATCTGGTAGTGTATTACCCCCAGCATTATCTTATTAGCTTCGTAATGTCTGTCTGTCCTCATGGAACAACTCTGCTCCCACTGGACAGATTTTTCATGAAATTTTACGTTTGAGTAATGTTTGAAAATCTGTCGAGAAAATTCAAATTTCATTAAAATTTCACAATATTGGGTACTTCATGTGAAGACATTTGTACATGTATGATTATATCTTGCTCAGTTCTTCTTAAATGAGAGATTTTTCAGAAAAAAATGGTAGAGAAAATTGTAACACATGTTCATAGAACATGTGTTACTTTTTCTAAAAATTGTGCCATTTATGAGATAATGTGCAAAAAAGTTGTACAGCCAGACAGGACACAAATGACAACATAATATGGCATATGTGCATTGCATGCTGGATAAATAAGGCTATAAACACACACTCAAAATGTGTGATACTTATTGCGCTTCTATGGCAATGGTTACATGAATGCATCTCAAAGTTACATTGTACATACATTGCCTGTCTTGTTATTCTGTGTGATATGTATGTCACAGCAGTGTCCCCATTGAACCATATCTTTGGTTATCCCTCTCAACTGAGTTGCTGTTAACCCTCCTTGTAGTTATGTGTTGTAAAGAAATCAGTCCTTTTCAATCTTAAATGATTCATGACCATGCACTTATGATTAATTATGAGAAATACAACCAACAGCTGCTTATAGAGCTATGTAAATTTACTGTATTATAAATAGTGTGGTCTTGTACGTGTTTCGGCCACCTGTTATGGTCATCTTCAGGGAAGTGTTCTTGAAGGATATATTACATAGGATGTCAAAGTAAATTTGCAAATATAAAATGTTAAGTTTTAAATACAAGTTTAATATCTATGTTAATATACAAAATTGTTTGTGCTGAGTTGCACGTTGATATGCTGTGTATATGGTGACACCATCCAAGTGGTGGTGGTGTTCTGTCTGCTGGTTATGCTGTGCTGAGTACAGCACAGCATAATCAGCAGACACAACACCACCACATCTGCTTGGATGGTGTCATCATATACACAGCATATCAATGTGCAACTCAGCACGAACAATTTTAGCAATAGTTTATATTTTAACATAGATATTAAACTGATTTAAAACCAAACATTTTATATTTGTAAATTAAATTATTTAGATGTTCTGTGTAATATAGCCTTCAAATTACACCGCCCTGTAGACGGCCATAATAGGTGGCCAAACATGTAGGAGGCTATGCTGTTTATAATACAATAAATTTACACATCTGTATCCACACTTGTTAATCATATTTCTTATAATGAGTCCGTTTTGCTTTGTTGTCAAGACTATGTTCCATGTCGGTCCCCCCAGGTCAGGTAGTACTTGCCACCTGCTTTCCTTTCTTTCCCTTATTTTCAATAATATCAGCTTTGCCATTAAATAATATGCACTGCATCCCTTATGCAGTGATGGAGAAAACTACCTTAAGTGCTAATGCCTCTTAGTTGTATTTGCAGTGTCCGGTTCAACTGTCAGCCAGGACCCCAGTTATCCTGACTGAATTGTTTCATGGTTTGTCTCAATCCTTCCCATCAAATGTCACATAGTACCTCGATCAGCCATGATCATTTCCTTTAAAATCTTTTCTAGTTCGTCACGCATCAGTTCCATTTTTCAGTTCTGTATAGTGTGAGACCGTGACAGCATCACAAGGATAAACTTTTATGCAGGAGCAGTTATAAAGAAGGCAAATGGCTATTAATTATCTGTAGCAAGTATTCTGAGCAATAATGCATTTGTTTTCTGGTAACAAAAAACTCACTGGTTCCATTACTGGCCACAAGGAAATCAGAGCATACATATACTGAAACTGACGCCTAAGGATGACTATAGTGGTCGTACCGCACTGCTAACCTCTAAACGTTGCATTTTATATATTTATTCAACAAATATAGGTACTGAATATTTTAAACATGGTATATACTCTCCGCTTTTTCCCTCTTCAAAATGCAGTTTGCTTCATAAATCTAAAGTATTTGGTTCCTGTATTATTCGTATTTTATATACAGTGTGTGCTAAAATTAAAAAAATAATTCCGGCGCCAAAAGGTTAAAGACATATTCAGAATGTCTCTGTGTTTTATATCTATATGGATAGAGCTGAATCAGAATTGCTACAGTAGGAGGTTAACAAGAACTGGGGATTGTAATTACAGCTTAACTTCATAACTGGCTCCACCACTTCATATTTAATACTTTTTGTGGCCTGTGCCATTCATGTATATCACTTGTAATTGGTAACACTCTTCTTGTGCTGACAGTCTGTTTTTTTCATATATTCAGCATCCTGAAAAGGCTGCAAAATGAAACCAACAATGAACTCAGGTTTTTTAATGTGACAATGGCTAGTTGTTGTTTTGTTGTTGTAAAATGCAGTTCCTCTGCATATTTTGTTTTGTTTTACTTATAAGCTACTAACTTGAAAAATTATTGCCTTTTTCATAACTTTCATCAGTACCTGATAAAAGACAGTTATCAGGATATGCTATGTATTCACATGTCACATAGTTACTTTTATTTGTTTGTTGTGTAAAATTTTTCATTTTCTGTTAAATTTCTTAGAACTGAGTTTTACATGGTTTGGAACACTTCATACTGCAAGTGGCAATAGTGTGTTGATAATGACACAATGTTGTAATTCAGTGTTTCCGACCTGATACAACCCCACTTCGGTCATTTATATTTAACATTGCTGGTTTTCATAGTGGTGAAGATTCATAACGTGGTCTGTCTTAGGACAGGATGTAGTCTGGTAGGTGGTTATCTCCGCTTCTGAGGAACATACTGCTTCCTTTTTCAGCAAGCTGTCGGAAACTGGAGACAGTATGCTTCTCCATAACAGTACCCACCTACCACAGAAATACTATTTCCTACAGCCATTAACACATTACTTAAGTATATACAGCAGTGTCTGACATGTTTTGGCCCTCACTATTGGCCATCTTCAGGTCAATTATTAAGAACGTCCAGAGGGACTAAAATTATATGAAATTTTATTTACACTTCATAAATTATATGAGAGACTGATATTTCATTACCTTTACACCACACTCCAGCTATGATAGTTTTCTGTTAAAGCTGTATGCACACTATTTACTTTATAAGTACTCTGTACTGTTGTTTATATGTTGAATCTGTAGACATACGTCCAGCACATAAACAGGCATAATAATTCCGTTAAAAGTAAATAACGGACATCCATATTTCATATCAAAAATCCTGTCATCTGTAGGCTACTGCACTATAAAGGGCACATGCAATGCAATACATATACCATGTTATTTTAACTCCTCTTCATGTATTTAATAACGTACTGACCCATACAGGCCAAAACAAGTTTTAAAACGTGCAGTATATACAAAACTTGTGTTGAAAAGTCAGACGAAACCTCATTTCTGCAGAATCAAACACGAATAGTTGTGGAGTGTGTTACTAATTTCGACATTGAATTTGAATGTCTTTACAAGCCATAAATACTATACAGGCACACGCTTAGTTTTCTATGAAAGCGCTAACCTCAATTTTATGTACGGCCCGCCCACCTGACCTGCCATAAAACAAAGTTGTTGGTCATGGATCCGAGTAGATGATCTGTGAACGAAGGCCCGTGTTTCGATTATTATGTTCGAATTTTTCGATAACTTGCAACAGTCGAATTGTTCGATAGATTTAATTCCCTTGGCCCCATGTATGATCTGTGGCCCCATCACTTCAGTGCGTGACTCACAAGTGGTGATGACATGTACTTGAGGTGTACAGAAATTGCAAGTCTCGGCATGAATTGACGTTACTTTGTACAGTAGGATTATTTGAGAGAAATTTTATTCAGTATTATTGTATGTACAAAATGGCGTTTCAAACGAATGGTGAGGTGCCTTTTGGAATTAGTGTTATTCACAGGGCGAGTGACAGATGTTGTCCAAGAACATTTGTGAAAAGAATATTATGGTAAGGAAGAAAGAAGCATTCTTTTATGTGCTTTTTAGTGCGGCAAGGTCAGTTTAGGATTAGCGGGTAACCTTGGGGAGCCTTTGTAAGGGCATTGAAAGTTTGACCACATCTACAAAGTGACCATTGTTCCACAAGTTCGACAATTTAAGGGCAATTTTCTCCAAATACGCGATGTTAGTGGTGGTGGTGATAAGTTTAGGAGAAAGGTTGTGGTCCAATGCATAGACTGTTTGAACTTATTTTCAGACGAATGCCGTAATGTGAATGTTATGTCATTGCCATCTTTATAATATTCGGTCCATATTTTACCGAACATAGCTGTGCAGTTGTGTATTACTTTAGATAATTTTCATTTTACGCTTATTGATCATTACAAGTGCGATAAGATAAACAGAGAATCACATTTTATATTTTGCATTTTTTATTAACCAGGTACCGTGCAAGTGTGTTCATTTTGACATATGTAGGGTACACTTGCTATCACTTATCTCGCAAGCCCATCAGTGTGGTGAAGAATGTGTTGAATCAGAACTGTAGTAATGGTGTTCCACCACCTGATTTAATCATCAATGACTCTAATAAAGACAACTGGTGTGATTGGGCACCATTCGGTAAGTTGTAAGAAATGTTTTTCAAGGATTTAGTCTAAGGTCTCATTTTGAGTGAAACAGTGGGAAAGGATTAACTCCTTTGGCTCTGAGAGGCCTTTTATTTATTAAACCAATATGAGTTGGTGCCCTCCTGCCCATTCACTTGAGGATGTAATCCTAGGCTTATTGATGTGTCAATTTGTATGTTATTTTCGATTTTGCAGTTGTATACTGAAATAGTTATTGCTTCACAGAGTTACATTTCTTTTTTTCTATGTAATGTGTTTATGGTGGTCAAACAGTCCTTTAAGGTGTGTACAATCTTGGACCACTTGAACACAGATCATGGATTCAAATCCAGCTGGGATGGTGGGTGGATGTCCATATCTTCCCCCTCCCCCCAGTGTTTTTGGACTGTACCGCAAAGGTAGAAGCTGTGCAGTGGGTTGATACTTTGTTGAAAGAGTCCTGCAGAATGTCTGAAAAATATTTATCATTCCAGAAGTTCATTATGAATTGAACATGCCAGAGGGCAAAACCTGTGTTAACTAATTTAGTTGTGCTTTCAGACATACGATGTGCATAATTTAGGAGAAAAAATAACACTGTCGTCACATTAAAATACCAGTATACAATACAAAGGCCACAGAAGGAAGCCTGATGAATGGTGTGTCTGTAATTTTATTCTCTTACCTATATGAACTGTCTGAAGCGCTTGTTCCTGGGAGATGTCACATAATATGAACAACATTCCTCAGAAAAGAGCAGCTAGACATTTGAAGAAGTAAGGAAGTATGCTGGAGAGGGAAGTGTAACTGCTCAAGGGAGATGTAGTAGGGCTTTTCACAGATCTTTGTTCCATGGCCGGAGTATAGTATAGTGCATATACATATAACCAAAGACATGTTTCATTGATGTGCATACTGAAGAAGTAGTTAACCTCATGCATAACCATATAGTTGCAAAAGAATTCACTTTTAATTATAGACCAGAGATAGAGCTGAGCATATGATGAACTTGATAGCTTGAAATGTGAATTTGCTTTTCAGGTGAAAAAAATTCTGCTACACTACTGGGAGCATTAGATTCAGCTTACTTGTTTGCATATGCAGCTTCTATGTTCCTGAGGTAAGAAATTGTGATAGAACATAGGTTACTGTTTTCTGTATTTATCAAAGGATCACTGTCACCAGTTTTATGATTTTTTTTTATCTAAACTATGGATGTGTGTAATGTAAGAGAATTCAGTTTTGTGCTGTATACAGGGATATTCCAACTGCAATAATGGAATTGACAACACTGTTTATGCAAGCTTTGTGGGCTTTATTTTTTATGGTAAGATTCTACACTTTTCTGTGGCATGGGATGTGAAAGTCATCAGTTAGAGACAGGAATATTTGTACATTGGAGCGGTATATGAACAGGTAAGGGATTAGAGCTTTTTAGTGATGCAGTCGTGTGTAGTGCTAAGAGGTTGCTGTTGTGATACGGTTATGAACATGCATACCCCAACTGAGTACAAAAGTAATGGCCGAAGGGGTAGTTTGTATGGGGAATTAGAGCAAATATTCAATCAGGTCCATGCATATATGTGTGAATTCTGTTGAAACGTTTTAATGTGGTAGTAGTGAGAGAAGGTATTTTTAAAAGACCTGTTCACTTATGGCAGGAAAAAAAAAATATGGTGTTCGTCTGACTGTGAATCAGACTTTGGAAATGTTTTGTCAACCACCATGGTATAATAGTATATGAATACTTTCATAGTAGTGTTTTGAAACTTGTCAGTTGGATTTGTTTTCAGTATGTAGAAGGCAGATGCTGAGGATGTTTGAGAACATGGTGTTGAGGAGAATATTTGGACCTAGTAGGGACGAGGTAACAGGGGAATGGAGGAGATTGCATAACGAGGAGCTAAATGATTTGTACTCCTCACCCAATATTGTGCTGGTGATAAAATCGAGAAGAATGAGATTGGCTGGGCATGTGGCATGTATGGGTGAGGAGAGGGGGGTGTATAGGGTCTTGTTGGGGAAACTGGAGGGAAGGAGACCACTGGGGAGACCTAGGCGTAGATGGATGGATAATATTAGGCTGGATGTCCAGGAGGTGGGATGTGGGTATATGGACTGGATTGCACTGGTCCAGGATAGAGACAGGTGGCGGGCGCTTGTGAGTGCGGTAATGAACCTTCGGGTTCCGTGAAATGCTGGGAATTTCTTGACTAGCTGCAAACCAGTTAGCTTCTCAAGAAGGACTCTGCACCATGGAG
>Ga0123355_10006324_pt1 | contig 17518 bp, 15 predicted proteins | sample TergutEmb28metaG_3_FD_89872 | JGI IMG/M metagenome (GOLD analysis project Ga0123355, IMG submission 89872) | Embiratermes neotenicus P1 segment gut microbial communities from Petit-Saut dam, French Guiana - Emb289 P1 | ecosystem: Host-associated > Arthropoda: Insects > Digestive system > Gut ...
TTAACACGTCCGTCGCACTGTACGTCAGTTCATCAATACTGAAAAGCACTCGTGGAAATCCGGATATTTCTATGATTTCTACATCATCTCCGCATGATGCTAAAATAGATATGCTAAGTACCACCATGGCTAATATTATTATTCTTAGAAAATATTTTTTCATGGTCATCATCCCTTACCGTTCGTTTTAGTCATCTTCGGCGATATGGGTTTAAAGCTGTCTGTGCCCGCACTACACCGTCAATGTTGAAATCGGCACGACATGTACACCATCAGGTCTGCAATGCGCAAAACCATTGCCGGTGATGACCGTCAGTGTTGCCGGTGGCTTCATTTTATCCGTATCAATTTTATCTGCAAATTTCAGTAGGTTCTTTGCAGCCTCGTCCGCTGCACCAATGCCCAGTTTAACTTCAAATGCACCCCATGTTCCATCGGCATATTCCAAAATTGCATCAATTTCTAAGCCTCTTGAGTCACGGTAGTGGTACAGGCTTGCGTCCAAGGCCTCTGCATATATTTTTAAGTCTCTAATTACAAGCGACTCAAACAGCAATCCGAAGTAGTTCAAGTCTGTTATCATTTTATCAACAGATAAACCCAAAGCTCCTACCGCCATTGAGGGATCCGCGAAGTGTCGTTTGGGCGCTTTTCTGAGTCTATCAGCTGACCTTATGTGCGTGTTCCAAGCCAATAGATTATCTACTGCGATGAGCCGTTCAAGGACGGCAAGATATTCCGAGACAGTATCGGTATTTAATCCACTGTCGCTTCCGCCTGTATCTTTAGCAAGCACGGCTACGGTGGCTTCGGTAGAAATATTTCTAGCGATTGATTGCAGCAAGCGTGTCACCTTATATGGGTCGCGCCGCATCTCCGACACGCGGCTGATGTCCACTTCTGCAATCATAGAAACGTAGTCGCGGACAAAGCGCAATCCTTCTGCCGCACTTTCGCCGATGAGACCCGGCCACCCGCCGAGTGTGATTTTTTCAGCAAACTCGCCTAAATCAAATTTCACTTCCTCTGATTGCGGCCTTTCGCCTGTCAAGAGCGCTGTAAGGCTTACTGCTCCTGTTGACCAGCCTTTTTCATATAAGGACATGGGGCGCATGCGTATCACCGAAAATCTGCCTGCACCGGAGTGCCGTCTGGTGTCATCATCCGGCGTGGCCGAACCGGTCAAAATGAACTGCCCTTTCTTTTTTTGCTCATCTACTTCACGGCGTACATAGTTCCATATCTCGGGATGGGTTTGCCACTCGTCAAGTAGGCGCGGATTTTCTCCCGCGAGAACGAGATGGGGGTCTATCCCCATTTTGATTTCTATTTGCTTATCCGTATCAAAGTGCGCAATGCTACGCGCCACTTGTTTCGCCATCTCGGTTTTTCCGCAGCCTTTTGTGCCTTCAATAAGGACTGCTCCGGAGCTGCCAAGCCGCTCGGCAAGCACTTTATCCATAATCCTTTTTTGGTATTTCATGTTGACCTCCCTGCTCGGTCGCAGGTATTATATTACGCCAACCGGCAAAATGCAACTATTTCAGCCGGTGATTTGCAACTATTTCAGCCGGCAGTTTGCAACAATTTCCAACCATTCAAAACAATGCGTTGCGACAAGCACATCAACTCAGTCGCCAAGGCGACTGATAAAAAGGAAAAGCGAGAGACGAAGAACGAAAATAAGGATCGGATTGCTTCATGTACTCGCAACAACATCAGTGACGAATGCTTGAACTTATAGAGACCTGTGACCAGTGATCACTCATTTCAACTCTCCTCTTTCCTCTTTCCGAACCGCTATACGAGCCATGCCGGAACAATCCAGTTCTTTTGATCTATCGGCAGCAAATCACTTGCCATGCAAATCACAGCACCATTTCCGATTTCTGTTTTATACTGCGCCAACACATCAAAGCGCTCCGGCTCCATGACAGGATTGAGCACCGCAAAATGCTTAACTGATTCGCTCCCGGGGGAAGCAGCTTTTTTGATTTCAATGGGGTACAATGTGCCGCTTTCGTATAGCAATAAATCTATTTCGCGCTTTTCCTTATCGCGATAATAATATACCGGTACGTCTTTGCCCGCATTCAAGTAACTCTTATAAATCTCTGAAAACACCCAACTTTCAAAGAACGCTCCGGACATGGCGCCCCGCTCTAAAGTTTCCGGGGTTCCCCATTTTAACAGATACGCACAGAGCCCTGTATCTAAGAAATGCAGCAATGGCATTTTGGTCACACGCTTGAGCACATTGTTGTGATATTGTTGCACCAGCGCAACAATCCCTGAGGAGATTAAAATAGATATCCACTTTTTCACCGTGGGCGCACTGACCCCTGCTTCTTTTGCCATTTCCTCATAGATAACCGGTTTTGCTGTGCGCGCCGCTGCAATGATCATAAAGTTGTAAAATGTTGATTCATCTGCAACTTGTGACAAGTCTCTTATATCTCTTTGCAAATACGTATTGATATAGGCACGGTAGAATTCAGCTAAATCAGGAGGATTACTTGCTCTGTATAGTACAGGGAATGCACCACGGAATATTCTTTCATAAAGTTCATTCAAGCCGATTCTGCGTGTCTGCTTTAATCGGCGCATCAGTCGCTCCGGGGATGTGGTAAAAGGCTCGGAAGCAATGCCGTCTATTTCATTTGCCGATAGCCCTAACAAGTTTACAATACCGATGCGTCCGGCAAGCGATTCACTGACATTTTTCATCATATGAAACGCCTGAGAGCCTGTGAGCCAGAAGTCTCCCATTTTTCCCGAGTTGTCCACACTCATCTTGATATAGGGAAGAATTTCAGGGGCATATTGGATTTCATCGATCAGGATTGGTGGGGTGAATCGTTGCATAAACAATGCCGGATCTGTTTTTGCCATGCGGCGAACATCCGGATCATCCAGCGTTACATAGTTACGCGATGCTTCTGAGAGGTGCTTTAACAAAGTAGTTTTCCCCACTTGCCTCGGCCCTGTCACCAGCAAAACAGGAAACGTTCTTGATATTTTCAAAACAGAATCTTCAACTGCGCGTTTTATATACATAGCCCAATCCTCTGACTATTCTAAATCATGATTTTAGTTTAGTCAAATCTTGTTTGTTTGTCAAGGCACTTTTACAAGTAAATTGTGCAATTTCTATGCATCCACCGCTTCTCGTAGGGCGCGGCATCCTTGATATGACGCTCATATATGATATTTTGAACAAAGGCGTTTGAAAAAGATGTTGTGCATAAAATTATAGATAGCGGCTCTATCCCACATCCATCGTCGCAAAGGCGTTGAGCTCCATCCCGGCACGAGCACCCGCCAGATATTCATAATATCCTTGGCAGCCGATCATCTGAGCGTTGTCTCCGCACAGGTCAAGCGGTGGAATGTACAGCTCAAACCCATGCTGCTGCGCAGCATTTAGAATGTCTGTGCGGATTTGTGAATTGGCGGCTACGCCACCGGCTATGGCGATTTTTTTATGTCCAAATTCTTTAGCAGCTGTCACAACTCTCGGAACAAGAATGTCGCTGACCGCAGCAGAAAACGAGGCAGCAAGCGAGGCTTTATCAAGGGCTAACCCTTTCTGCTCTGCATTGTGGACGATATTTACAACCGCAGTCTTAAGTCCGGAAAAAGACATGTCATAAGGATGACCATCAATCATTGGACGTGGCAATGCAAAGAGCGTTTTGTCCCCGGATTTTGCAAGTTGATCAAGCGCCGGGCCGCCCGGATAACCCAAATCCAGTACACGCGCGGCCTTGTCAAAGCATTCTCCGGCGGCATCATCTCTGGAGCGTCCGATAATTTTAATATCTGTATAGCTTTGTACATCAGCGATCAGACTACTGCCGCCTGAAACAATCATGCATAGAAAAGGCGGCTCCAGTTCCGGAAATGCGATATAGTTGGCAGCGATATGCCCGCGTAGGTGGTGCACAGGTATGAGCGGCACATCCAAAGCCAGTGCAAGTCCTTTTGCAAAGTTGACGCCGACAAGGAGCGCACCGATGAGTCCCGGTGCATAGGTTACTGCAATAGCGTCAATATCCGACTTAGAAATACCGGCGTTTTCGATCGCAAGTTCTGTCAGTTTCCCTATGGTTGCGGCATGGTTGCGTGATGCAATTTCCGGCACAACGCCGCCATAGATTGCGTGCATATCGGCCTGTGAAAAGACCTCTCCGGACAGCACGTCACGCCCATTTTTAACCACTGCCGCTGCGGTTTCGTCACATGATGTTTCAATTGCTAAAATGATCATAAATGTCTCCTTTTTCACGCCCACAACTTGACAAAAGCTGCGCAATGAATTACAATGTATATGCAATAAAAATCTATGAGGGGGATTCACAATGGCAAAAAATACAAGCATTAGCATAAGAATGGACTCTGCATTAAAGGAACAAACAGAAAATGTGTTAGAACAATTTGGGCTAAATATGACGGTAGCTGTCAATATGTTCTTTAAGCAAATTGTCCGTGAACAGGCCGTCCCACTGTCAATGACACTAAACAAGCAAAGTGCACCTATTGAAGAGCTGGCTTTTGCAAAGGCCATGCGCATAAATGGTTATGCAGGCAGAACTGCAGACAGTGTTGCAAGTGATATGGAGCGCATCGTTGCAGAAAGCGCTGCAACGTATAAAGCCAAAGATGTATCGCGTTAGACTGGCTAGACATGCCGACACCATGCTGCTTTCACATACCAAGTTCCTTGCTAATGTAAGCCCTCCCGCAGCACGTAAGCTTGTATCAGATTTTAAAAAAGCTAAAAACAAACTCGCTAAAGACCCAAATCAATTTCCTTTTGCGGATGAATTTGACGCTCTAGGTATACCACAAAAAACATACCGAAAGTGCATTTTCTATGGGAGATATAAAGCTTTGTTTCTTATTGAGAACGACAATGTTTATATTGACGCTATTATTGATTGCCGCCAAGAAAACAAAAATATTTTTGCAGCGCATCAATGAGCGACATGCGGTTAGTAAGGTTTATGAATATTCCTTAGTCGTTATCCTCATCATTATAGCATCCTCTACAGGATCAGTATAGTAGTCCTTGCGTATCCGCAAGGCGCTTGCCCCATGTTTTTCATACAAGGCAATCGCAGCCATGTTGCTTCGGCGCACCTCTATAAAGATAGATTGAAGTCTATGATTTCTCGCATATTGTAGGGCTTTGCCCATGAGCATATCCGCTAAACCGGCACGCCGGGCATCTTTATCCACAGCAATCTGTAAAAGCTCGCCATCATCGCCCATCTTGCGCAAAACAACAAATCCGATAATGCCTATCCGAAAGTGGGCGGCCGTCTTGGCCGCCCTGATATCATATTGCGCTGCGCTATCTTTTGACTTTTGATCACCGTCATTTAAGCATCGTGCAACCGCAAAAAATGTGTCTTTATTACATATTTCCGAAAGCAATGACTCATGAGTCCATGGCGGGAGAATAGACTCCTGCTCAATTTCAAGCAATCTTAAAGCATCATCGCTTGTCGCAGCATCTATAATAAGCAAAGCCAATACCCTTTCAATGCAAATAATAACGCTGTAGACTTGGTTACAGTTCAATGGGTACAGCGTTTCGACGCTTGTTAAGCTGCCGGGAGTCGAACTCCCATCGGTTTTACCGGGGTAAATAGCTAGTGTAGTGGTCTCTTACTTCACGTCGTACCAGCTTTTGCCCACATGCGTATCCGCAATCAGAGGCACAGACAGATGGGCAGACCCTTCCATCTCCTCACGCAAGAGCGCACCAACCAAATCCGCTTCACATTCGGGACATTCCACGATCAGCTCATCGTGAACCTGCAAAATAAGCTTACCTTCAAGTCCCTCTGATTTAAGTCTGCGTGAGACGTTAATCATCGCTATCTTAATGATATCTGCCGCCGTACCCTGTATGGGCATATTCAAAGCCACCCGCTCACCAAATGACCGCATGTTAAAGTTCGCAGATTTAAGCTCAGGCAAATAGCGGCGGCGGCCAAACAGTGTCTCAACATAACCGAGTGCCTTGGCGCGCTTAACGATTTCGCTCATATAATTGCGTACACCGGCATAATTTTCGAGATATCTGTCGATATAGTTTTTCGCTTCATTTTGAAAAACACCAATGTCATTAGCCAATGAAAACGCAGATATACCATACACGATGCCGAAATTAACCGCTTTGGCTCGAAAGCGCTGCTCAGCAGTGACCTCTTCCAAAGGCACTCTGAACACTTGTGATGCCGTAACCGCATGTATATCATCTTCCCGCTCAAAAGCGGCAATCATCACCGAATCCCCCGAAATATGAGCCAGAAGCCGAAGCTCTATTTGAGAATAATCCGCACCGACCAGAACCATGCCCTCTCCTGCGACAAACATCTTGCGCAGCTCACCGCCAATGGCCTTTCGCACCGGAATGTTCTGCAAATTCGGCTCTGTAGAAGACAGTCTGCCGGTTGCTGTAACAGTCATCCCAAAGTGGGTGTGTATGCGCCCATTCGGCATGATGACCTTTAAAAGTCCATCCGCATAAGTTGATTTGAGCTTGGTCAGCTCTCGGTAGTCCTTTATATGTGCAATAATGGGGTGCTTCCCGGTTAAGCTGTCGAGCACTTCTATATTGGTTGAATAACCTGTCTTTGTCTTTTTAGGCGCAGGTAACATCAGCTTCTCAAAAAGAATTGAGCCCAATTGCTTTGGTGAGTTGATATTAAACGTCTCGCCCGCCTGTGCATAAATCTGTGTCTCACTAACGAGAATACGCTCGGCAAGTGTTTTGCCAAATTCTATAAGCGCCTCTTTATCCACCAAGAAGCCCGCATATTCCGTCTGGGCTAAAACATCACACAGCGGCATATCGACATCTTCATATAAGCCTCTATAAGGACGGCTGCCGTCGAACTGAGATGGAGGCAACAGCTCAGCACCGATATCCTCCAGCTTAAGCTCCTTGAGCTTTGTGCTTAGCGCATCATAGAGCAACACCATTGCAAAAGCCTCACTGCCCAGTGACTTTTTATCATCGGACATCAGGGACATCTGTCCATTTTCTTCGGAATCTTTTGTAAGTGCAAATCCACAGTAGCGTTCAGAAATCCGCTCAATTGAGTAGTGACTGTCTGTCGGCGAAATAAAATAAGCTGCAAGCGCTGTGTCAAAAATCCAACCGTCAGTGGTCAGTCCGCGCTCAAGGCAAGTGCGCATCATGTCTTTAACATCATGCCCAATCTTTTGAACACAGGCACTCAAGATAAAGGCAAGCGCCTCATCAAAGCCATCGGTTATCCCCTTGCGCAGTGTGTATACACCGATGTTATTGGCACTGACGGTATTTGCATTGCCTGTGTTGCTGCTATTTTCTTCTTGATTTTCGACCACTGCCACAGCGACACTGTCAAAAAATTCGGCATCAATTTGAACTGCGGCATATGGCGCTGTGCGCATTAAATCCAGCAGCTTATCACAGTCACTTGCCGAAGTGACTTCCTTAGTATCCGGAGCCTTGATTGTCTCAGAGCTAAAGGCCTCAGATGGCACTAAACCAAAATCTTTAATAAACCGGGAAAAGCCCAGCCGCTTAAATAGCGCATAAAGCTTGTCATTGTCGGGACTCTTGCGCAGGCTATCAGTGGGTATGATTTCCAGCGGAACATCACATTGGATGGTTGCCAGTTCATAGGACAAAAATGCACGCTCACGGCCTGCCTCAAGCTTCTTCCGTACAGCGTCCTTTATATCCAGCGTATCCAGATGGTCAAAGATGTTCTCAATTTTACCAAATCGGCGGATTAAATCCAGCGCGGTTTTTTCACCCACACCTGCAACGCCCGGTATATTATCCGATGAATCGCCCATCAATGCCTTAAGGTCAATCATCAGCGCAGGTTCAAAGCCGTATTCTTCTATAAACGTATCGGGAGTATACACCTTGGTTTCGGTTTGTCCCATTTTGGTCTTTACATTCTTGATGATCGTGTGCTCAGAGACCAATTGCAGGGAGTCTTTGTCACCGGTGACGATCGTACATGCCCAATTTTCAGCTTCGCAATTTTTCGCAATGGCACCGAGCAGATCGTCCGCTTCCCAGCCTGCGAGTTCGTATCGGCGGATATTCATCGCATCCAGAACGTCCTTGAGTATGGGCATTTGAACCGCCAACTCACCGGGCATCTCGCTGCGTGTCGCCTTATATCCATCGTATTGTTCATGCCTGAATGTCGGCACAGGTGTGTCAAATGTCACACAGAGTGCGTCCGGAGGGTCTTCGCCGATCAACTTTTGCAGTATCGAAATAAAGCCGTAAACTGCATTTGTGGGCGTTCCGTCACTTGCAGAAAGGTGACGTACCCCATAAAATGCACGATTAACCAGACTGTTTCCATCTATAGCCAGTAGCTTCATGGATCAAAACGCCCCCATATCGACATACGCATGAGAATAAAAAACATTATCCCTAGCTTCAAACCGCGCCGCACCGTCATATTTTTCTGTCACAGACGCAACAGAATAAAGTCCGATACCTTCTCCATCATGTTTGGTTGAATGGAACACGCCATCTTCCTCGTCTAAGTCACCGCCAAAGCTGTTCTCTACAGTAAATGTAATGGTGTTGTCCGAAACATAGCTGAAAAATCGAATAAACTTATTTCCGTCTTTGACACCTTTACACGCATCCACGGCATTTTCGAGCAGGTTACCAACAATCACACATAGATCACTTTCTTTGACACAACCTGTTTCAGTCGGAACGGTGAGCTTCACCTTGACTTGCACATCATTGCGTTCCGCCGCGCCCAAATAATGCGAGACAATAGCATTCACTGCATAGTTATCACAAAAATGTTTGCCTCTTGAGGCGTTTAGTCCATATTCCATGCCCTCTAAATATCCTTTTATGCCTGACATGTTGTCCGCTTGTACATATTCGCTGATTACGGCCAGATGATGTTTCATGTCATGTCTCATTATTTTTGTGGCTTCTACATTTTCCATGAGACGTGAAAATTGCTCACGTTGAAAGTCAAGCTGGCTTTCAGCGATGAGTTCTTGGGCGGCAAGCCGTTGGTTCTCGGCATTGGCATCCAGTGTCTCTCGATATGTGCCAAATAAAAGTGATGCCGATGTCAAAAGGAAAAACAGCAGCATATGATTATAGGTAAAAAACGCAACGAGTGCACAGATGCTGTCATCGGTGTTCCCCAATGCGAGGCAGAGCGCACCGAACAGTAGGACGGCAAATCCGACCAGAAAGGTTATCCGCTCAAGAGAAAGTTTTCTGAGTTTTAGGGCAAGCATAAAGATCATGCATAGCGCAGCCGCACCCAACACGCCATAGCAGATAATTATAGCGCGTGATATGATTGTTTCATCGAATATCAGAAACACTAGGGCAAAAGCCGCCATGAGTGCAACAAAGGTGTGCATAAACCATTTTTTAAAAATATTCGGGAATATCTTGCAGGCTACGTTGATGAGCAAAATCCCGGTAATCGGTATGGCGAGATATTCCGGGCGCAGAAATAACATCAGTCGGGTGTGCAGGTCTCCGGATGGAAACATATCGAACATTTGCATTCCTGTGCTCAAGAGCCACACGAGGCAAGCCAGCGAGAACAGCAGATTGGCTTTGTAGCTTCGCAGTACAAAGAATAGTGCCATATGAATAAAGAAAAGCGAAAGATAACTCCCCATCGTTGCAACTATGGGAAATCCCGGAATCAGCCTGCTGATATGCTGCGGTGCGGCGTCAGCCGGTGATATAAATGTCCACAAGAAATAACAGATAATAAGTAAGACAGGTATTGCGATGAGCGGAATCCATTTCCCCCAATTTCTCTTCATGCTAACGTACATCATTGATAAGCATCCTCCCGACGTTTTGCGACAGCGCACAGCACATCGTATCACATAACAGACTCAATGTCATGCATAAATTTTGAAAGTAATTGTTGCGTATCTGTGATGTCGGTTGATGAGGCTCATTAAAGTGTGTCTTTGCGCATAAAGTACCTTGGTCTTGTTTCATGTTTTGTGGTATACTCTCTTGGAATAACGATCCTTGTTTTTCACAGGAGGTTTAGCTTGAATAGTAACATTTCAGATAATATAAAGCGCATTCGTGATGAGGTTGCAACGCTTGCGGTGCTTTCCGGGCGCAAGCCGGAAGATATCACGCTGGTCGCAGCATCCAAGACACGAACTGCAGATGAGGTGCAGCAGGCAATCCTCTCCGGGGTGGATGCTGTCGGCGAAAATCGTGTTCAGGAGATGTTGGCCAAGCATACACAATATGCGTACGTAGGTGCTCCGCTGCATTTTATCGGTACCTTGCAGTCAAATAAGGTGCGGCAAATTGTTGGAGTTTGCGATCTGATTGAGTCTGTTGATTCCACAGCTCTGATTGAGCTGATCGGTAAAAAAGCGATGTCACTTGGGATCGTACAGAATATACTGATCGAGGTCAATATCGGAAGAGAATCTCAAAAGTCAGGAATCTTGCCGGAAGCGCTCGATGATGTGTTCGGCCTCATTGCACAAACTGAGGGTGTATTTGCATTGGGTCTCATGGCAATTCCGCCTTTTTGTGACGAAATTGAAAGAAATTGTAACTATTTTGACGCAATGATGAAGCTTTTTGTTGACATTAAGGCAAAAAAATATGATAATACCGCTGTGCGACTATTATCAATGGGCATGAGCGACAGTTATGCTGATGCGATCCGAGCGGGATCAAATATGATCAGGATAGGCTCTGCCATCTTCGGATTACGCTAAAACACGTGCCTGATAAAGATCAGGATATGTATTAAGGGGGATTTAAGAAATTGGGATTGTTTAATGAACTGAAAAAACTGACCAAGCCTTATGACGACGAGGACGATTTTGAGGAATTTGAGCCGAGAAAGTCGGATGACTTGCCGCCGCCTCCCAAGACTGCTGCTCAGGCCAGAAGCTCGTATGGTGAGTTCGGCGAGCCGAGAAGTGCGTCCAGCAATAAAGTGGTCAATATTCATGCTACGGCGCAATTACAGGTTGTGCTGGTTAAGCCTGAGAAATTTGAAACAGCCGCTGAAATCGCAGATCATCTGCGTGAAAGGCGTACTGTTGTCTTAAATCTGGAGCAAACCAATAAGGACATCGCCCGCCGTCTGGTGGACTTTTTGAGCGGCGTGGCTTACGCACAAGATGGAAAAATCAAAAAAGTCGCCGTCAATACATATCTCATCACACCTTACAGTGTTGATCTTCTGGGTGACTTGATTGATGAGCTTGAACATAATGGCTTGTATTTTTAGCAAATCGCAAAAGCCTATATTTCGATAAGCCGAAAGGATGAAGAGTAAATGCTCACACCGCAGGAAATTACTGATAAAGTATTTGTAAAGGCCGTTTTTGGCGGATATGACATGACAGAGGTCGATGATTTCCTTGAGTCACTCTCTGTAGATTATGCTGCCCTATATAAGGAAAATGCCATATTAAAGGGCAAACTCAAGGTGCTTGTTGAAAAAGTTGAAGAATATCGTTCCACTGAGGATGCGATGAGAATGGCGTTGCTTACTGCGCAAAAAATGGGTGAAGAAATCACCGTTGAGGCCAACAAGCAAAAGGAGGCTATTCTTAAAGATGTGAGTTCCGAGGCAAAGATGAAGCTTGCCGAGGTGAAGAAACTTGTATCTGATGAGCATGCAAAGCTTGCCATCGCCAGTAAAGAAACTGCAAAATTCATCAAGTTATCACAAGCGATCATGCAGAAACATTCGACGTTTTTGACGAAGTTAGAAACAGCCAGACGTGCAGTGGCCACGGAGGCTGCGCAACCTGCACCTGCCCCCGCTCCCGCTCCGCTTCCTGTTCAGGAGCCTCAGATTGTGGAAACAGTTGAAAGTTCCGTGGAAGATATGCTTGACCATGAGTCGATTGAGCCTATCTATGACAATGACCATGATCAGCATGTTGAATATGATGAAAATGGCGAGCCTATTGATCATGAGGAAGAATCTACAACAACCACGCCCAGACCACGATTTGATTTTGATGATTTGAAATTCGGCGCTAATTTCGACATAGATGGTTAGGCTCGTCCTCGTGCCTGATCGTGCCGGGCGGTCTGCGGACGTCCGGCAATTGACTATTAAAAAAGGAGAAATCAATGTCTCAGGACTATAATTCTACGATAAATTTACCAAAAACAGAATTTCCGATGCGTGCCGGACTTCCGAAGCGCGAACCGGAATTACTCAAGAGTTTTTATGAACAGAAAATATATGAAACCTTGATGAAAAAAAACAAGGGTAAGCCTTCGTATATTTTGCATGATGGCCCTCCATTTTCGAATGGTGATATTCATATCGGTACGGCAATGAATAAGATCCTCAAAGATATTATTGTCCGCGAAAAGAATATGTCGGGCTTCTATGCGCCGTATGTTCCGGGTTGGGATAACCACGGCATGCCTATTGAGAGCGCAATCATAAAGAAAAATAAGCTCGACAGAAAGAAGATGTCCATCCCTGAGTTCCGCAATGCTTGCAGTGCATTTGCTGCTGATTATGTAGACAGACAGCGCGAACAGTTTAAGCGACTGGGCGTTATCGGCGATTGGGATCATCCATATCTTACCATGTCTCCGAATTTTGAAGCCGAGGAAGTCCGTGTGTTCGGCAAGATGTTTGAGCAAGGGTATATCTATAAGGGGCTCAAGCCTGTGTATTGGTGTCCGCATGATGAGACGGCACTTGCTGAGGCTGAAATAGAGTATGCCGAAGATCCGTGCACCGCCATTTATGTCAGTTTTAAGATCAAAGATGCAAAAGGTGTCTTAGATGATGTTCCGGGTGCGGAAGATGCAAATATTCTGATTTGGACAACTACTGCGTGGACTCTTCCCGGCAATCTGGCCATCTGTCTCGGCCCGAAAATCGAATATGCGGTATGCCGCGCAAATGGCAAGGTTTATATCGTTGCGGCTGAGCTGGCGAAGGCTGTCTTTAAAGAGGCCGGAATTGATCAATTTGAAATTCTAAAGAAACTCAAAGGTTCGGAGCTTGAGCTGGTTACTGCGCAGCATCCATTTTATGATCGTGAGTCTCTGGTGATCCTCGGCGATCATGTCACTGTGGAGGCCGGTACCGGTTGTGTTCATACTGCGCCCGGTCACGGTGTAGATGACTTTAATGTCTGCCGTAAGTATCCGCAACTTCCCATGTTTACCCCTGTGGATGATCGGGGTATTATGACTGAGGATGCGCTGCAATATGCAGGTATGTTCTATTCTAAAGCCGGCGCTCAGATTATCGAAGATCTGAGGGCAAGCGGAGCGCTGTTTGCCTCCGAGGATATTGTCCATTCTTATCCGCATTGCTGGCGTTGCAAACATCCTATAATCTTCCGTGCGACTGAGCAGTGGTTTGCTTCTGTTGAAGCGCTAAAAGCCTCAGCCGTTTCGGCTTGTGATCATATCAAGTGGATTCCTGAATGGGGCATGGAGCGCATGAAGTCTATGCTCATCGAGCGTTCTGATTGGTGTATTTCCCGTCAGCGTCACTGGGGCTTACCTATTCCTGTTTTTTATTGCAATGATTGTGAAAAGCCGGTGTGCACACCTGAGACGATCGAGGTTGTTGCGCAATTATTCGGCGATAAAGGCTCTAACGCTTGGTATGAGATGGATGCCGGCGATATTTTGCCTCAGGGCTTTGGTTGTCCGCATTGCAGTGGTAAAAGTTTTACTAAGGGTTCAGATTCTCTGGATTGTTGGTTCGATTCCGGCTCAACTCATGCGGATGTCCTGAGCTCCGGCAATTTTCCCAATTTGAGTTTTCCTGCTGATCTTTACATCGAAGGTGGCGATCAGTACCGCGGTTGGTTCCAGTCTTCAATGCTCACCAGCATAGCTACCAATGGCGTTGCGCCATACAGAAGAATCATCACGCATGGCTGGACTGTTGACGGTGAAGGCAAGGCGATGCACAAGTCGCTGGGTAATGCCGTCGCTCCCGAAGAGGTCATCAAGGATTATGGTGCGGATATATTGCGTCTGTGGGTTGCCTCGACTGACTATAGGGTGGATACGAGAATATCAAAGGATATTCTTAAGCAGCTATCTGATATTTATCTGAAAATCCGAAATACTTCGCGGTTTATTTTAGGAAATCTCAATGGCTTTGATCCGGATGCCCCGGTTGCTTTAGGTGATATGCCGGAGCTTGATCGGTGGGCTTTGTCACGACTCAATAAGCTCATCACCAGTGTCAGGGCTTCTTATGAGCGGTTTGAGTATCATACGATTTATCATGCTGTCCATAATTTCTGCACTGTGGATATGTCCAACTTCTATCTGGATATCATAAAGGATAGGCTCTACTGTGATATTACTGACGGCATCCCACGTAAGAGTGCACAGACAACGATCTATATCATTCTGGATGCACTCGTACGGATGCTTGCGCCGCTGCTCGCATTTACAACAGAGGAAATATGGGCTGCCATGCCGCATCATAAGGATGCGGATGCCGGGAGTGTCTTGTATAACACGATGCCGGTGCCGGTCTCTGAGTGGGTTTTCACCTCTGAGCAAGATGCGGTTTGGGATAAGCTGATGAGATTGCGTACGGATGTCAACAAGGCGATTGAGCTTGCGCGTACTGAGAAAATTGTTGGTAAGCCGCTCGAAGCTGAGGTTACTTTGTTCCTTGATGAGTCTGCCGCTGCGGCGTTTGATGAGATTGCAGATCATGATTTGAGAACATTGTTTATTGTCTCGGGTGTCCATTTAGTCAAGGGCGCTGCACCAGGTTATGAGGGAACAGAGTTTCCGGGCGTTTTCGTTTCGGTAAAGGCGAGCACCAATCCAAAGTGTATGCGTTGCTGGAAGCAAGATAGTGATGTCGGCAAAAATAATGCGCATCCGGAACTTTGTCTGCGCTGTATTGACGCAGTCGCAGGGGGGTAGACGGTATGCTTATATTTGTATTTTCGGCACTTGTTGTTGTTTTAGATCAGTTTTTTAAGCGCTGGGTCGTTCGTGCGATTCCACTGCATGATAATATGGATTTGATCCCCGGAGTCATCGGACTGACGCATCTTCAAAATACGGGCGCGGCTTTTAGCATATTGGCCGGTCAAAGGTGGTTGCTTGCGGCGATTGCTTTTGTTGCATGTCTGGTGTTAGTATTTATTTTGCTTCGCTATACTGAGGGTTTTTGGGGAACGTTAGGACTTGCTGCGGTACTTGGCGGTGCTGTAGGTAATCTTATTGACCGGATTTTTTACGGATATGTTATTGATATGTTTAGGACTTTGTTTGTTAACTTTGCGATTTTTAACATTGCCGATATATTTATAACGTTAGGGTTTATCACTTTCTGTATACATTTTATCACCGCTTCGGTCAAGCAGTCGCGTGAAGAAAAAGAGGCGCTTGAGCTTGTCGGCGGCGATGATGATGAAGATTACTATGAGACTGATGACGAGGAGCTGACAGAGGACTACCCTGATCCGTATGAGGCTTTTGAGTATGCCAGTGATGAGACTGTCGGTTATGATGAGCAGGCTGCACACGTGCCTGTAAATCCGGTTTTGCACCGGGTGGATACTGAGCCTGACTTTGGCGATCTTGAGACGTATATTGGTTCGTCCTCAGATCATACGGCTTATAATGGTGCGGCTTTTGAGCCGCAGGTCACTGCAACTGTGTCGCCTATTGCTCCGGCAGGTTGGCAGGGGTATTATGATGAGCCTGAGCAGTTGCATGGCGAGACTTCTACACTTGATGCGCTCAGCGCCCTTGAGTTAGAGCTTGATGGTGTTGAAGAGCTTGATGTGGATGCCATGTTGCGTGAGTATGGGTTCGAAGAGGATGAGCGATAATTTGTAAGTTTAGGAGCGGTCTTTTGAATACTACAGCTCTTTTATGCGAAAATGGCGGGGAACGTCTTGATGTGTTCCTCGCTTCTCATATTCCTGAGCTTTCGAGAAGTGCGGCTCAGAAGCTTATTGAAAGCGGTCAGGTAACGCTCAGCGGTGTTGCTGTTCGGAAAAATCATCGGACGGTTTCGGGTGCACAGTATGTTGTCCTGCAAGATGATCCGGAGGATATCCTTGCTTTGCCGCAAGATATTGCACTGGATATCGTATTTGAGGATGATGATGTGATCGTGGTCAATAAGCCGCGTGGTATGGTGGTGCATCCTGCGCCCGGTCATCCTGATGGGACGCTTGTCAATGCTTTGCTCTTTCATTGCGGGGATAGCCTTTCCGGTATCGGCGGTGTGAAGCGTCCGGGGATTGTGCATCGGATTGATAAGGATACTTCGGGGCTTATTCTTGCGGCAAAAAATGATAAGGCGCATTTGTCTCTGGCCGGTCAGTTGAGTGATCGAACGCTCACGAGGGTGTATGATGCGGTTGTGCGCGGTGGTTTGAAGGATGATTCGGGTACAATCAGTGCACCGATCGGGCGTCATCGGATCGATCGAAAGAAAATGGCGGTTACTGATATTCAGTCCCGCCCTGCTGTGACGCATTATGAGGTTATTGCTAGATATCCCGGTTATACGCATGTTCAGTGCCGGCTTGAGACCGGGCGTACGCATCAAATTCGTGTGCATTTGGCTCATATTGGGCATCCGGTGCTCGGGGATATGGTATATGGGATGAAAAAGCCGGAGCTTGGGCAATCGAGCCAGTGTCTTCATGCAAGGCGACTTGAGTTTGTGCATCCTTCGACGGGTGCGCGTGTTGCGTTGTGTTGTGATTTGCCGGATTATTTTATGGGTGTGATCAGTAAATTAGAGAAAATTTCTTAGATCGTGTGGGTTTGGTTATGGATCACGAGTTTTATATGAATCTTGCGCTGGATCTGGCGCGTGAGGCGGCGGGAGATGATGAGACTCCGGTCGGTTGTGTTGTTGTCGATGTTGATGGTGCTGTGATCGGCAGAGGCCGCAATCGCAGGGAGAAGGAACACTGCGCAATTGCTCATGCGGAAATTGAGGCAATCAGTGAGGCGTGCCGGGCTGTTGGTGATTGGCGGCTTGATGGTTGTTCGCTCTACGTTACGCTTGAACCTTGTCCGATGTGCGCAGGTGCTATTATTATGTCTCGTATTCATAAGGTTTTTTATGGTGCGAAAGATGAGCTGACAGGTTCTTGCGGTAGTGTGATTAATCTTTTTATGGAGTCTTATGGGCAGAGTACGCAGGTTACCGGTGGTGTGCTGGCTCATGATTGTGCTGTGCTTTTGACGGATTTTTTCCGTGCGCTTCGGGGGAGGGGGAAGTAAGACTCCCGCCGTTTGCGAAGCTTCTTCGGGGCAAGCCCTGTTAACAGCCCTCGTCCTTCGTCTTATGTCCTTGGGCGAGCAATTTGTTCAGTAAGCATTACCTAGTACTTCATTCTTGAAATAAGTTTGCAAAGATTGTGGTAGTTTTTTTCGTCTGGCAAGGCAAAAAACTGCGGGAATACCACTGGTCTTTCAAGGTTTTTTAACGAAGTCAGACGGAACAAA
>Ga0123355_10006325_pt1 | contig 17517 bp, 10 predicted proteins | sample TergutEmb28metaG_3_FD_89872 | JGI IMG/M metagenome (GOLD analysis project Ga0123355, IMG submission 89872) | Embiratermes neotenicus P1 segment gut microbial communities from Petit-Saut dam, French Guiana - Emb289 P1 | ecosystem: Host-associated > Arthropoda: Insects > Digestive system > Gut ...
GAAACCATCACCGCTGACATGCTACAAACAGTTTGGAACGAACTCGATTATCGTGTTGATGTTTGTAGAATCACAAAGGGTGCACATATAGAGCACCTGTAAGGTATGTAACAAAAACTTGGGGTATTGTTCTATTAAATAAAAAATACATGTACTCCTATCTCGTGTGTATTGTGTATGACAAGTTGTTAAAACACCGGCAGTCATTTCGAATAACCGTGTATATTAAATGTACCTCATACGTAACTACAAAATTTCACTTCCTCGAAATGTGTTGTAATGTCTGACTAAACACTCGTACACAATTTGTAGGTATATTCACTATCTACTTTTTGAGTTTCATACTCTTAGATATTGAATGCTATAACTGCACATTTTCTTAAATAAGTAATCTTGTAAGTGGTATGGAGAATAGAATTAAAGAACGCGTGTGACCTAAAGACACAAAGACTGCGTCATTGGACAGTTCCGACACACCACAACACATGGCATCTCCACGTGGCATAGTATTACGTAGCTACAATAAGTATTAAGCAATAAATGTTGAATATTAATGACCTTGCCCTAATTACATGGCTTGCAGATTGCCGCTTTGTGGCGCTGTGTTATATTTAGATCTCCTATACTTATCTCGCCGACGGCAAGATCATCCCGAATGTTCGTAGACGTTGATGTAAAGTCTGCTGTTTTCGTCCGATTGTAACCAAACGTGAATTTTGTTGACTGATTATTAAAAATCCAAAGGATCAAATCTTAAAAATGTCTACAGGGGTCAGTTGTACACGGGTAGACAAATGAGAAAAGTAATAGTCGCTCTTCGCAATTTCTTGGGTTCGCGCCTAAGAAGAGTAGGCCTGGCAGTAGTGTGTGCATGTGGGGTGGAACCAGTGTGTGCGAACTGTACCACGCAGTGTCTAAGTATATGTATAGTATTTTATTCTAAGTTATCTTTATTGCACAGCCATCCGTATTGCGAAAGATGTAGCTTCAACAAGACGGGCAGTGTACTTTTGACGTAACATTGAAGCGCGTTCGTGTAACCATTGTTGCAGTATAAAAGCAATAAGCATTACATATTCTTAGAGTGTTTTTGTAGCCGTAGGTATCCAGCATGCATTGTGCATGCGCCATATTGTCATCTGTGGCCAGCCCGACTGTAACGTATTTTTACGCTATTCATAAATGGTACGATTTTCGAAAAAGAGTTATTGAACACGAAATGGTTTGGTTCTGTACGCATACTAAGAAGAAATGAGTTACATATGTCCATAGGTCTTCATGTAAAGTACCTGTTCTTCTTGTTAGATTTTAATGAAACTTGAATTTTCTGGACAGATTTTCGAAAAATATCAAATTTCATGAAAATCCGTCCAGTGGGAGCGGAGTTGTACCATCTGAACGGACGGACGGACATGAAGCTAATAGTCGCTTTTCACAGTTTTGCGAACGCGCTTAATAAATGGTAGTGTGAGTAGGAACATGAAGGTGGGGTGGATGAAATCTTAAAGGTATTTAATTTCATTATTCCAGCCGTTGCATGGGCGGATTGGAGATAAAAGTATGTCTTTTCCGGGCGTGGTAGCACTAAAACACATTTCGAATGCAAATGAAGACCTGCTTTACTGCTGATGTTAAAATTATGTGGAATTATATAATGAAGTATGTAGCCTATCTGGTCGTGGGTTCATGTTTAGGGAAGGTACACACTTTGCAAGAAAGGACGTGCTGTAGACTACAGCAGACGAATTGAGGCCTTTGAAGACTGAATTTAAAGCTCGTACCGTGCAGTAAAGATACTCCATTTCGGTTATAAAAAAACTAGTTATTGCTGTGTAGGGAAATTGTACTCTTTGTTCCGACAACCATACAAAACGCGGAAATTCACTATGGGCCGAAAGTAGAATTTCTTACTGTTAAACCTGGTACATATAGTAGTACTGGGACTTAGAGAATAAGTGATTTGGAGCTAGTGAGTAAAGTGTCGGAATTGTCTTAAGTGCCCTGGCGCGGCTGCTCCCGGGGGCGGGGGTGTATCCGTTCGCCTTCTTACTCCCAGGGCTGCGACAGCTCGCAGTGCACCTGGCCTAGGGGCCTAACGTCATCGATGCCTTCATTTTTACGGCAGCGCATTTCGGCTGTTGTAGCTGTTACCTTCCTTTCCTTTGCTGTTCCTTACCACTGTCCAATAACTGCACAGCATTTTGTCACTGTACGTACTACCCCCTTGCTACCAACTCGCCACCTCTAGGATGAAGTATCCTTTGACATTATTATTATTATTATTATTATTATTGTAAACGGTCGTGTGATTACGGCGTTGTGTCGTTACAAATTGTGTATTATGGGAAACTGTATACATTGTGAACCACTATATTTTTTAAATTTAAATTACGCCCTTTCATCGACCGGGTTGGTATTAAATTTGTTGCGCATTGTTTGCGAAAAACATGATTGAACATAAAAGTGTGAAATAATTGGCATTTGGTGGAAAATGAAACATATTGTGCAACCTGTCTTAAAAGTGCAATAAATTTTCCGTCTTGCCTAAATATATAAAATTTATTTCTAGGAGTTTTTTTTTCGTGCGTTACCATGTGTGCACGTATATCGTTTAAAGGATACTGTATAAAATATGTTTTTCCTACTTTAACAAAGTTTTCATTGCCCTGTTACTGCGACGAACACCGAGATCACGATCTTGTAACAACTCCATTGAGTTCATACATCGCCTTAAGTACTATTCACACGTGCAGACACACATGCAGATATTTCTGGTAGTTTCTATAAAATGCAGCCATGGGCTCAGAATCGACTCCCAGGGCTTTAGGGGTCGACTCATCGCGATCCTTGTCGTGCAGTGTGTTTGGTATGAGCTGGCTGTTCTCTTACGCTTCTGGGTTCGCTGCAATCGGTCCGTTTAATTCAGATTTTCTGATTCTGGGATCAGAAGGAAATATTGGTTTCATACATAAATTTTCTTTAAGTAGGTTAGGACGGTATTCTCTTTAGTGTTGGTAATATTTTTGGGTTGTCGTTGGTACTAGACTATGGGGAAGAAGTGGCATGGTTTTTGTAGCCTTTACACATAGAATGCTGATTGACTACGATTGAGACATCTTTAGGGTGAGGCTGTCGTAATGCGCAAGTAAACGAACAAATGGAGGTCATTCACGACTATATTTTTTAGAAAATCTTTTATTGCCCAGACTGTTACGTGTTCCGGCTTATTCGCAACCCATCACCAGGAACATGCGTAGATGTCTCACCCTAGGGTTGTATCTGCTAGTCGAGCTACTTACATCAGTCGGTGAAATAATATAAAGGGAAGAGCTTTTAACTGCGGCGCTGACCTCCATTTGAGTGAACAATGTAAGATTCTTGCGCGTGACGATGGTTTGTGAATAAGCCGAAACATGTGGCACTCTAGACAGTGAAACTAAATAGGTGTTGTGTTTGATGGCGTATTTGTTCACATGACAGAGACATATTTCTAGGAGTTATTAGTGAAATGAACTTTGGATCATTTCCATAAACTGGAAGTCTTACTGGACGTGAGCCCCAATCCAACTCTGATTTTTCCATAATCCTTTCTGTACGTACAAGTAATTTGTATGTAAAATCTATACTTTCCCCACATATGTATCTTCAATCTGAATCATAGTTCGATGCGAATATTTACCTATGTAAGGGGACTGTAGTATGCGAATATATGTCTGTAAAAAGGAATGTAATAAGGGGAATGTCCGTGCAAGGGCTTGCAGTAATGCGAATATTTGTACTAGGGAGTGTAGTAGTGCGAATATTTATCTGTACAAGGGTATGCAGTAATGCTAATATTTGCCCAGGGGAATGCAGTATTGCGAATATTCGTGCAAGGGAATGCAGTAATTCGAAGATTTTTGCGGCAGTACGTGCGTGTCTGCTACGTAAGGGGAAATTCGCTTGCTCTTCTTTTTTTTATTTCTGTTTAAAATCAATATATGAGTGAGATTACAATACAGCGGTATTCGAGGCACATCTTTTCATTTCGGAAGTTATGATTTCAGCGTACCTGTCTGGTGATTACCACATTTAAATGTCATCTTATTTTAGGTATGTTATTTAACGACGCTGCCCATCGCTTAGATTATGTAGCATTGGTGGAATAATACCAACAAGGGAAACCCAAAGTGTTCGGGAAAAAACTGTTGAGTGGCATTCGTCCAACATTGACCTCAACATGGGTTGGCCTGGAATTGAATCCGGCCCTCCGTTTTGAAGGCCGGCGACTATCCTGATCCATGGCACACCCCTTTTTACTGTTGATTCAATTGGAACTCAGCTTTTGTGACAGTCTTATAATTAATTTTACGCCATTTGTAAAGTGGGCCTACCATCTCCCCGTTTCCACCATAGACCCAACAGATCAATATATTGTTGCAGTAAATTTAGCACATCTGATAATATAGCGTCGATGAATGTCAAGTTGTTCTTATGTTTGATAATTCTGGTGAAACATATAAAAATGTAAATGCGAATTGATCCGTGTTCTGTGCCTGTCAGAAAGGGTGCTGGATATTGTTACTTCTGGGATGACGTCACTTTACCGGATTTACTTTGTTCCAAATGTGTAGTCGCGATGACGACATGGAATGGAGTTTCGAGTATGTGGATTCAGTGAAGTAGTAACAAATGCATGTGTATGAAAGCTAGACAATAGTTGTAACGAAAGAGAAAGATGTGTACTAGTGATATGTCACTCATCTATTGGAGTTGTCATTTATAGAATTAATTCTATTTCTAGCACAAGGTATATCATAGGCAGACAGACATGGCATCATTTCAAGAGCACGTGACGTGTTACTAAAATGTAATCATATTCTCTGGTTTTATGAAATGCATTGGAATTACTTGTGAGATCGGTGCTGGCAGGGGATGGAAGGGGTTGTATGCCTTCGCCCGGGCTGCCAGACTGCTATTGATTTGGTGGGAGGAGGTAGGGATGCCCAGCAGTCATGCAAACATTCCAGCCAGCCTGGAATATATTGTGTTGCCGTATTTAGCAGTAGGGTTCGAATGTTTTAATGTGCTTTTGTAGGTGCTCCATATGCTGTGCTTTTGAATGAGCAGTACATATTGAATTGATGTTTCTTTATTTTGGAAAATGTGTTTGAAAGAATATTGCCAAACAGAATTCAGAAATATAATTCCCTTTCGCATATATGTGTAGTCCAACAGTTTTTTACATTATGATTGTAAAGTAAGTTGGACCCTGTAGCTGGTGGTGCTAGTGTCACTATCGTCTTACAGGATCGGACAAGAGTTTAGGAAATACAAATAATGGCTCTGGGGTGGTCTGCAGGACAGAATGTCCGGTTTCAAGTGGCGTGAAAATTGGCTACCCGGTTAAAAATTTTAAATTAGGAGGGCGGGAGAGACAACGTGGTGATACCATAAGCCTTTTTTCCTTTTAGAGAGGGAAAGTAGGGGCCGAAAGTGTTACCAGACCACTTCCAACAGGGCCGGTCATTTTAATTTAAAGTCTGTGTACGCTTTGTCTTTGTGTATGCAGTTAAATCCCGATATCACGCCACCCTCACTTCGCTCCCATAGGTCTGTGAACAGAAGTTCCCTATGATAACGATATTTCGAAGTATTGGCTTCTTCGATATACCGCCACACGCACTGGAGTGAAGAGAAGTATGTAATTGCTGCAGCTTGTTTCGAATTTAACAGATCACAAGGATAAAATACATTTGTATATAAGATATTTAAAAAATACGTAATTGCTATTTAGAATTGAGATATGAATTTTACATGTTTTCATGTTGCGTTACAAATATACTTCACCACCATCGACACTTTTTCTTTTATAAAGCTATTTTATCTATTTTAACCCATATTTGTAATGCACCATGGACAACAGGTGAAATTGAGATGAGTTCTAACGAGCAATTTATGTACCTTTATATGTCTTAAACACAAACGTATTTCAACCTGCTGACGACCTGTTAAGGTCGAAACATGTCGCTGCAATGAAATACGTATACTCTTAGCTGTGTCGATCATTATTTGCGTAGTTGTTAATTATAAGCACAGCGGGGTGTCCAACCTTAAAATTGGATTGAACAAACCCTGGCGCTGTGTCGGGGTTTAACTGTATGCATTTGAAAATTATTTGGACAAGGTTAATGGAATAATTATGTGCGTACCACTCGAGTTGAGTTGGTCAGGCAGTGTGCAGGTGCGAGTGAGACATTTATATGCGATTTGTTCTTTTACAGCGTAATGTTGGGCCAGTGGCGCTACTAGTTTGGAATTGTCACGACCAAAACGAAGGGCAGGAAAGGAAAAAAAAATTCCTATGGGTCTGATTTCACCTTCCGCCTTGCACTGTACTTGGAACAGCAGATTTAAGTGATGCTGTCAAAATGTTTGTAAAGGCTGTGGGCGTTTTTATTTGACGTTTCACGTTTGGTATTTTCAGCATGTGATTCACCTGGGTGCTGGAAGTTCAGTTACACAGAAATAGGTAGGCCTATATAGCTTGTTAATTGCCTGAACTTTGGCTTATATGTTAGGCCACTTTGTGAAGTGTTATAAATATAACCGTGGCCTTTTTAATAATTTTTCTGTTGAAGGTAACATTGCCACAGTGGCCTAGGTAACCGATTGGCCATCCCCTCTCACCTGCGACTATACCATCGTGGTCCGCCTGTCTTTATTAGCACAGTTAATCTCAGCTCTCACAACAGAGATCCAGAATACTATATTCTGGCAGAAAAATGGACCCACGTCAAATTTTAATATTATGTATGTTTGTAGTTTACCCTGACCCTCGGGCTTACTACGCCGTCGGATGTGCGGTGGCCTTATCTAGACCTCTGCATGGCCATATGAAGTATGTTCTCGCGATAGTAGAACTAGTCAGCGCACACACGTCTGCTAATTTAACACAGGTTTCTTATTTTGGCAGAACAATAAAACAACGCGGCGTACCCTTCAGTAGACCAGTAGACGAAAAACTTTGTGACAAACTTAATTTGTGAGTGTAAAATGCCGTGGTAGTTGAAGTTCCTTTTGAGGATGACACGTGATGGTCGAAACACGTCGAGGTTGTGATTAGCATTAATAACAAGGTGCGCAATGTGCGTGTAACGTAATAGTGTGGCGCGTTCGCGTAATTTTTATACCACCTCGACGGTCCTAACAGCCTGAATAACTTCACCCAATTAGAGCGCTTTTATGGCATGTCGCCGGCAACAATAAAACGTACGTCTTAGTGTAAAGTGCCCGACTTTTTTTTACCCGATTGTAATCCAATTTGGATTTTCTTGACGGCCTTTAATAGTTCCCAGTATCAAACGTTACGGAAATTCGTCCACTGGGGGGCCGCGATGATACTTGGCGGATGGACGGACGGACGTACATTGCGAAGCTGATAAGCGCGTTTTGAGATTGTGCCAACGCTCCTAAATATTGCGTGTTTGTGCCATGGTTGGCTGGCCTTACGTGATATTGGTATTGGATACGTTTTTGATGTTTGGTTTGCAGATACAGCTTCATAATAATGCAGTTTTTGTTCGTTTTCGTCGGAATTGAGAAAAAGAAAACGTTGTCTCCTAAGTGTAGCTTGTGTTTACTACTACTATAATTGTAGTACACGAACGATACAGTTTTGTAATGTGTGTGAAAAAAGTTCCGGCTAGACCAACAATTTTTCTCCTTTCGTGGAACCCGAAGTGTACCGTGTTTGACCCTTTCCTGAGCCAGCTGGATCAAGATCCCAGGCTTATGTCCCATGTCTAAGATCTATTTTAATAGTATCTTTCCATTTATGCCTGTCGAAGTCCGAGGCCCTGTATAACAATATGTTACGCTAGCGTTTTTTTCTATTTTTGTCCCCCCCCCCCAAACCGCCACCTTATAGGATCTCCCCTTGTCGGCTGCCGTTCCTGCTTATTGAGTATATTCACGGCTACCCTTCATATTTAGACGCCTTCGACACCATCCGTATCGTGGGGATGCCCAACGCAGTTTAGTGATAAGCGACTGAACATAGTCCAGTAATTTGTAGCCGGGCATTGACCAATTATAGACGTAAAAAAAGTGTGCCATTGTCAAAACAGCCCTTTCCATATAGTGTGGGAGTTCTATAACATGTAGTTTAGGTTTGTCAGGTGCGTTGAGTGGGGAGGCTGTTAAACTTTTTTGGGGTGGGCTTTTGCTTGGCGTAGAACTTTTTGAAAAGGGGTATTTGTATCGTCACTCTTCTTCTTCTTCTTCCTCCTCCTCCTCGTCCTCCTCCTATTATTATTACGTAGGCATTCCACGGATACAATGGCCACTTCAGTAGACACTTCACCATGGAACCTGAAGTTCATTACGTTGTTCCCAAGACCCCTAAACCCGTGTCTTGAGCCAGCAGAATCTACTCCACATCGTGTGACCCTAATATATACTTACGGTATTATTATTATTATTATTATTATTATTGCTATTGCTATTATTGCCGCTGCTGTTACGTTCGGCAATTTTATACCGGGTAGGAAAGTGCGTGCTCGAGAAATTCTGACGTGTGCACTGCGGTTCACACACACACAAACACACACACAAACACACACACAAACACACACACAAACACACACACAAACACACAAACACACAAACACACACTGAAGTTGGAAGGACACGAGTCCTGTGTTGATATGATTTCATTGATGCAAGTATTTCCATCTCTTTCCTTTTCCAGCCGAAGGAACGTTTTATGGTTGCTTTCCAACCCAAAGCTTTGTTTATTTTGACGTTGTTGCTTTGATAGTCGTTTCCCTTGTGCAGTTTGTTCTGCTTGCGTACTCCTTTTGATGCATTAGAAGGTACACAGCCGACTTGTTGGTAAAGTGTTCATCCTTGCTGAGTTTAATGAAGCGATGTTGTAGAATAAAAAATCTAGCATTATGTGGATGAATGGACTTGTCCACCTGCCTTCTGACTTTGCACAGTCCTTTTCGCAAACCTTCAGTGTTAGTGTTACTATCCTATGCAAAAACATAACCAGCAGCAGTGTACGTATAACGTAACATTGATGTGTGCTAGTACAGTCATTGTTGCCGTGGAAAAACAGTTTAAGTATTGCATATTCTGAAAGTGCGTTTGTAGCCCTAATTATCCAGCATGCAATGCGCATGCGCCATTTTATCACCTATGGAATGTCCGGTTCTGCAGTATTTTTCCACATTATCTCAAAACGGCACGATTTTCGGGGGAAAAACGTTATTGAACACAAAATGTGTGTGTTTTGATTTTCTCTACAACTCTTTTTCTGAAACATATCTCATTCTGAGAAGAATTGGGCGAGATGTTATCAAAAATGTGTACCAGTCTTCGTGTCGTGTACCGGCTATTCTTGTCTGATTTTAATGGAACTTGGAATTTTCTCGACAGATTTTCAGTAAATGCTAAAAAAAAATCAAAATTTGTGGAAGTCAGTACAGTGGGACGGAGTTGTTGCATGCGTACAGACGGACTGACAGACTTGACGAAGCTAATAATCACTTCGCAGTTTTGCGAACGCGAATAAAAACCATGCACGCAACTGGAGATTCGTATTTTGTGTTTTGAGTTTAGAGTGTAGTATTATTTTACGTTTGTTGGATTATAATCACATAGTAACGAATTTCATTTTATATGCGGTGACTGAAAGAAGCGGACACTAAGTTGAGTAGCTGGTCGGGGAATTGAATCTGAATATTTATGCCCGCATTCATTGAGCCCACTACGGAGTTTAAAACACGCTTTAATATCCTTTTATTTACCCCAAGGTTTCTCATGTTCTTAGCTGACCAGAAGTTCTGATGCCTCTCCAAGCCCGTCCATGCTGCATGTCGAGCCGATGACGTGTTCGTGGGTGGTATCGTCCTGATAGTACTTGGTTAAGAATGCACACTGCGAAGATTATCTTTAAGTCGATTTTGAGAATGCCTTCGTTGCCATTTTGAAAGTAATTTTCACATATTCATGCCTCATCAGTCAGTTTCAAATTTGTCAGACGTGCAGCAGCACCGCTACAATTCATCATCTGACACGTACGTGCGGCTATTGGAGGCTTGCCTTAATTGTCCAGAGACTAGAAAATTCTGTGGCTTTAAGGATAAGTCGGTGTTGCATGCAGGAAGTTCGAGCATCTCCCGTCGCATCATGGATTTCAGTTGGTCCGAAACTGTGTGCGCTGCATGGGGACGGACAGTGTTGTGCAGCAGGGTGATGCCGTGATGTCGTCGGTGAGTTCATCCCTACGTTTATCCTGGTCCGCAGCTTGTGAGACGTTGTACAATACTTGACTCTTTTGCATGGACGGTGTCGTTGTTTGAAGTTCGAGGGAGGAGCGGATTCCTCGATGGCCCTCTGGCCCTGTTTGGACGGATTCGCTGCTGCAGTAACGATATTAGGTGTTAACGCAGTTAACTTACTGCCCAAGTGCCTGCCAGTGTGTTCAGCAAGTGAGATGCCAATCTGCCATGGCACATGATCGCCAGGAACGGATTTCAGTGGTGGATCTACGTGTCTCCTATAATGGAGTTACGCGCTAATACAGTTTTATTCGCCTGACCGGGGTGCGAAATCTCCTTACCCCCTGGAAAACTGTTCTGTTTTGCAGTACTGGGTGAATTTGACTGCAGCAATCGGCAAATTTGATCAGTCTTTGTAGGCCATTCCGAGTACTTTGACGTTTTTGGCATCATTTCTGTGCCCAGATGGCCAGATTGGTTACGGATGACAGTATCCGTCGGTTTGCCTACCGACTCAAGGGCTTACATGTTGCCAGGTATTACGTTGGGCGCACTGCGTTTGACAGATGGCAAGGTGCAGCCCGCTCTGTTTGACTTAGAACTTCTCAGTTGCTGGCTGCATTTGCTGCCATTCTGCCATTTCGCGTTAGCTTTGTCACCGGTAGCTGTACTACGGGCGATGGAGTATTTATGGTAAGTTGGAAACGCGTCGACTGACTGTATTTCTCGTTTTTCTTACTTGGGCATGGGCTTACTGGCATGTCACATATGCAGAATTGTGTTGAAGGAGGGAGACGATGGTTTTATTTCTTTTACTGAATTGAATCTATTATGTCACATTGATTTTTTTTTTGAATCCGCAGAGAAACCGTGCTGCAATTGAAGAGTCGTTATTAAGTTGTGCAGGTGGTGATTGGCTAGGTGTTATCTGGCCGAACTCACCCGCCCGCCTGTTATCAAAGAGGGATTATTGGTGCTGGAATTACTGGTCGGTTCACCTGTCAAACAGACGCGCGCTACCAGTATGGTTTTAATTCATCCTGGCTGCCCATCCATCCTTTAGTGTTCATCGAACCGAGTCTCCATGTGCCGTGTGCAGGGGCGGACTGGTAAAGCCATATCGTAGAACAGTATACACAACAAATGTTCCCATCTGACGATGGTTAAAAGGAAAACTTTCACTCGGCTCAGGATGTTTGATTTACTCTAAACTGAATGCAGCCAGGACGTCTCACGTAAGAGTGCCTAGGACTGGCCTACGTCTTCGTCCCCACCGTAGTTCACGGTGTGGTCCTTGGATTTTGTGTTTCTCTAATTCCGTATTGCTTCATATGTTCGAGTTTTTTCGAGTATTTCTTCTTCCTGATAGATTGGTTGTGGGTCCAGCACTGTGCGATGGGATGGGTAGAATTAAAATACATCAAAACTTCATTACCTTCATTTCGGGATTCTACGTACAAGTGGCTTTAGTGGCACGCTTACCTCAAAAGTTCTTCCATCTGCCATGTTACTGCCGTTCGTAGGAAATAAAGAAATGCGAGCATGGGTTTTACCCCGATAGTATAACGTTCATTGCAGATTTCATCAGGTTCATGCATCGTTTTTCCAGGTGAAACAGTTGAACGGACGGACAGGCAGGCCAGTTCTGTGCGCGTTCATGTTCTGCAGATCAGGGGCAAAACGCACAATAAATTTTCTAAAAGCAACATTGGGCTCACCTTTATGAACCGACGTCTTAGTTTTGCATTGACCGCAACTTTGTGTTATACCACTATGCTAGGAATGTGTGCATTTCTGGAGATTTATGTCTCATTTGCTCCGTTCAAGCGTTGGAGGATAATGGAATGATAATGAAAGGAGCCGTTGCTCATGAAACTACCGTTCGTACTTACCGTTTTTGATGACCCTAGTGCAGAGAGAAATACGTACAGAAGAGGCACTAATGCTTGAGCCCAGTGCCTGTCAGGTTGAGATGGCTATTGAAAAGCCAAAAAGAGGTATTGATCAAATCCCAGTACACTTGATTTAAGCAGGGGATATGACTATTCGTTCTGAGATCCATTTCGATCTATTTAGAATAAGGAGGAATTGCATGAGGAGTGGAAGGAGCCGATCATTGTACCTATTTATCAGAAGGGCGGTAAAACATTGTAGTAATTATTGGGCCATACCACATACCATACACAATTTTATCCAATATCCTGCTGCTGTCAAGGTTAACTCCATATGTGGAGGAAATTATTGGGGATGGTTAGCGTGTATTTTGACACATGTCAGCTAGATGTAATATATTCCGCTTTCGTCTAATATTCGAGTAAAAAATGGGAATGCAATGTAGCAGTGCACCAGCTATTTATAGACTTAAAGTAAGCTTATGATTCAGTTAGGAGGGAGGTCTTGTATAATATTCTCATTAGCTTTGGTATCCCCATGAAACTGGCGAGGCTAATAAAAATGAAACGTGTAGCAGAGTCCGGGTAGGCAGACATTTGTCTGGCTTGTTTTCTATTAAGAATAGTTTGAAACAAGGAGATGCTTTATCGCCATTGCTTTTCAACTTTGCTTTGGAGTAGACCATTAGAAGGGTTCAGGTTAACAAGGATGGCTTGAAATTAGGTGGTACACATCAGCTTTTGTTTTACGCTGATGATAATATATCGGGTTTAAGCGTAAATACTCTAAAGAAAAACAGAGGCGCTTTAGTAGTTGCTAGTGAGGGGATTAGCCTAGAAGGAAATGCTGACAAAACTAAGTACATGCTCATGTCTCTAGATCAGAATGCAGGACGGAGTCACAATATAAAGACTGACAATGACTCCTGTGAAAGTGTGGAACAGTTCAATTATTTTGGAACGACTTTACGAATAACAATTATATTCAGGAAGAAATTAAAGAGTAGATTGAAGTCATGGAATGCTGCTCTCATTCGGTACCATCCAGTTTGCTGTCCAAAAATACAAATCTTAAGGTATATGGAACTATAATTTTGCCTGTTTTGTATGGGTTTGAAACTTGGTTGCCCACACTGAGGTTGGAACGTAGGCTGAGGGTGTTTGAGAATAGGGTGCGTAGGAGAATATTTGGGTCTAAGAGGGGGGATGTAACAGGGGAGTGAAGAAAACTACATAGAGAGGGGCTTAATGATCTGCACTCCTCACTGTATATTATTTAGGTGATCAGATCGAGAAGAATGAGATTCACGGGTCATGTAGCACGTATGGGGAGAGGAGGGGTGTATACAGGTTTTTGGTGGGGAAACCTGAGGGAAAGAGACCATTTGGAAGACTCAGGCATGGATGGGAGGTTAATATTTAGATGCATCTTCAGGAAGTGGGATGTGGGAGTATGGACTGGATTGATCTGGCCGAGGATAGGGGCAGGTGGGGGCACTTGTAAACGTGGTAATGAACCTTCGGGTTCCATAAAATGTGTGGAGTTTCTTGACTAGTTGAGAACCGTTAGCGTCTCAAGAAGGACTCTGCTCCATGCAGTAAGTAAGCAAGCAAGTAAGTATGTAAGTAAGAGTCCAGTTTACTGGAACGATTGTTAGTGACGCCGGCAACAGGTCGAAGTGAGCTGAAACACGAGAAACGTAAAAGTTAAGGTCCTAGACAGATGAATCAAAGTCCATAAATTTGTGGATGTTTGTTTGGGTAAATCTGTACTAGAGACCGACTTCTTCATGTAACGCAGAGGTGTAAGGCTGTATACATGTACAAGGCATTGTTTGCAGAAATACCATTCTCGTAACACCAGAAATACAGACGAATTGTGGATACAAAATGTTCTGAGTGTCATGTTGCTCCGTTATAGCATTCTGTTGAACGTTTTCCCTAATAAAAATGGTTGCACCCTTCCTTACCCTTTACAGTTACGTTTGGTGTGTGTTAAATACAGTTTTGTGTTTCGCTTACTTGGAAGGACAAAAGATGGGGCTCATGAATGACGCGGTAGGAGATGTGTAACGTGCATGTATTAATTTATATATATATATATTTTTTTTTTTGCGGAAAATTTTAACAATGTCGTGTAGACAAGTAAAAAAAAGATCTTCTGATCTGCGATTGGAGGTATTTAGCTTTTAGGTTTTGGCTTACATACGCACAAACTCTCACTCCCAGCTTCATGCACATTATTTGTTTACCTCTCCTATGTTTTTCAGCCACATGACATGACCATCTTCAGGGAGCAACACGCTTCTTAGACGCATACAACATATAGTGCTTACAGTCTTACGTAAATGGTAAAAATGTACATATTTGTGTATGTACGTATATACAGTGTTAAATAGTGGTGTCAGTCCATAAGTAGGTACATGGTAACAACTTTATTAAAATTGTAATACAGATAAAACGTCGAAGTTGCATAACGTGTGACGGTGACATAATGTTCGAGTTTTGGATCAAAATATGTGTGTACTATGAATGAGTGCGCTGTGCAGCGTAATTTCTGTGGTTAATTCTTCATTGGGGTAAATTTAAAGGACAGTAATGAACGTAATTAATTTGTAGGACTGAAGTGTTAAAAAATACAATTCGTAAACTTGATGAATTTTACGGATACATGTTTTTGTGTATGTAGAATTCAGTCATATCGCAGTGACTCTAATCAGGGAACGTTCCGTTTCGGTTGACATTAATGTAGTGCACTTTCTGTTATATTTCATACAAGAACGTAAGTCGCTTTCATGCTGTTTTTCACATCCTTCACCATAATTGTGGCATCATCGTCGCCAGTTCTTGAATCATATTCATGTTAACATCTTCAGCGACCCAACAGAAGTGTGGAACGAGAAAAAATCTTTCGGACCCCGATTCATTTACGCGCAGATCATGTCTGATGAGTCAGGCAGTCAGAACGAAAGGTGCCAAATGTGTATTCGGCATATGACAGAATGGATGACTGTAATTTGCAGATTGTTACAGATGGAAAATGTAGTCCACATTGGCTTTGGGCCTACGTGTAGTGGCTTAGATATGAGTATAATGTAGAGGAACAAGGTATGCCGAAAGTAATAATGCTGCAACTAATTTTAAATATTTCCGTATTCACAATGTTGAAAACACCTGGAAAAATGTCTGTAATTTTAAACTATAAACCGACACAGTCACAGGGATAAATGTTTGTGTAGACTTTGGACATCACCCACGTTTTCTTAACGTGATAGTTATCGTTCGTCACTATGATCCAGGTTTGTTTGACGTTTTAAGTAAACTGATATTCTTCTCCAATACTGCACTGAAATCTGATTTAATTTGAATCGTTTATCCTTAGGTACTTTTTACATCGCTGGCAGTCGCGGAAAACGAAAATCAGAAGTTCGGCGCAAATAGTTTTAGGAATGTTGCATGTTTTTAAACATGGCCGCTGTCCCAAAGAGTCAGTTGGGTCAGTCGGTTTAAACACATACGTATACATCTGTTACATGCGTCACAAACGTAAGATGTGTGATTTGAATTCGGCCATCTTACTACTGTAGAACTACCATAGCATGAGGCGATTTGTAAATATTTCCGGGAAGTCTAAGCAGCAACACAAATTAAATAAAACGATCGCCGAAATAAGCTGTAATTATCTTTATTGTTGCACCGTGCATTTTGTAGAATCACTTTAATCAGCACACCAACTTATACATTTATATACAATTTCACATTAAAACATTTAAAATCGCTCCAACAGCCCAGGAAGCTACGTTGTTCCTTGCCAGAGTCACTTTAAAAACACTCATTAATTAATTCCCTTATATTAATAGGGTGCTGTGGCAGCATATCGTGTTGTGTAAGGGTACGTCGTTGAGAATGCGCCAGACTATAGGTGTGCGTGGTGTGTTACGTAGCAAGGAACAACGTAGCTCCCTGAGGATGATCTTGGGATCGAAATATGTTGGAGCGATTTTAAATGTTTCAAAGCGAAATTTTTTATAAGTGCGTAGTGATTAAAGCCGTAACTAGTTTCTTGTAATACACTTACGTTGTAACTTACTACGCCACAAAAGCAACCTGCCGTATGGACACAGGATCGTTAGACCGTTTTTAAATGTCTTTGCTTTCTTTGAAAGTGTTTTATACCCACCATATGTCACCGCTTCATCGCATAAATTGAACCGAATTCTGTGATTTGATACACCGTCATTCATTACAGCGGCATTTACCGCTTGGTAATTATGCTTGTGACGTGGCATCCATTGTGAATATATCATTGTTTAGTACAATAACGTAACGTGTTTTGGGTTTTTAATGTCAAAACTGTCAGATTGTGGTCAGTTGTGAACACGATAATGAACTCCGGTATTTATGAAAGGCGAGGAATTTATTAACTAACTGGCGTATCAAGGAGTATTGCTCCATTGGATAACGTGAAAGCCTGTCTGCAAAGGTACCTGGACAAGACTTTTTTTGTTTGTTGCTTGACTAAATTATTCGCAAGCATTTAGATAAGAAAGAACGTTGCACTTTGTATTCAATTTTGCACGAGAAAACAAATTTGATCGATAAATTTCCCATTAAGAATAGTCTGAAACATGTTTTAGAATATACCATTAGGAGGGTTCAAGCGGGCCAGGGTGGCTTGAAATTTAATGGTTCACGTCATCTTCTAGTTTATACTGATGGTGTTAATTTATTGGGTGAAAGCGTACATGTTATAAACAGAGACACAGAATCTTCGTTGGTCGGTAGTAGGAAGATGGGTCTAGAAGTTAGTGCCGAGAAAACTAAGTGTTAAGGTCATATCTGTGGAACAGCAAGCAGGACAAAATCACAACATACAGATAAGTAATAAGTCCTAATGTGGCAGAGTTCAGATAGTTGGTAACAATCCCAACAAATCAAAATTGCTTTCGTTGAGAAGTTGGGAGCAGACAGAATTCTGGAAATGTCTGCTTTCATTCGGTCCAGAATCTTTTGTCTTCCCGTTCGCTTTCACAAAACATAAAGATTACAATATACGTAACTGTAATATTGCCAGTTGTTTTGCATGGGTATGAAATCTGGTTTCTCACACTGAGTGAGGAACTCAGGCCGAGGATATTCGATAAAAGGATTCTGAGGAAGATACTTGGGCATGAGAGAGACAGGGTAACAGGGGACTGGAAAACAATTGTACAGTTAGGGACTTCATATCTTGTAATCCTAACCAAGTATAATGTGGGTGGCGAAATCAAGAAGAATAAAACGGGCGGGGCATGTGGCAAGTATGGGAGACAGGAGAGGTGCATACAGGGTTTTGGTAGGGAGACCTGAGGGAGAGA
>Ga0123355_10006326_pt1 | contig 17517 bp, 22 predicted proteins | sample TergutEmb28metaG_3_FD_89872 | JGI IMG/M metagenome (GOLD analysis project Ga0123355, IMG submission 89872) | Embiratermes neotenicus P1 segment gut microbial communities from Petit-Saut dam, French Guiana - Emb289 P1 | ecosystem: Host-associated > Arthropoda: Insects > Digestive system > Gut ...
AATCACCCAACGTTGCGACTCAGCTACGGCGCCGACGGCGCGACGCGCCAACTTCCAGTGGTCTTTCGAGGCGTGCTTCTCGACGTTCCTGTGGAGAGGGTGGTTGTGAAGCTCGATCCATGTTCCCGTTTGCATTTCGACCGTAAAACTCGCGCCGCCACGGTCGGAAAGCACAGTCCATAAGGATGCGTGCAGGTGCGTTTCGCCGCGTCCCCGATCGCGCGCTGGATCGGGATGGGTAGAGGAGTCAGCCATCACCGGGCACACCCGTAGGTCTTGCTCTTCAGCAGCATCGTAAATTCTACCGTTGATTCAAGATGTTAGACAACTTTAAGGCGCGCCATGATGCGCCAAACCGACCCGTATCGTCAAACCACACCAGAATCTATCGTTGACTTCAGGTGGAAACACATCTAGGTTCAGTAGAGCTGTTTTTGCTGCTGTCCGTATAACTAATTGAAAAGTCGCTAGTAATTGAAGGCCTCGTGCACTTTAGCGTATTGAAACACAGCGATACACATCTACGAGTACCTGAAGATCAGCTCAAAGGAGACTCGATATGCGTCCATTTCAGCTCAGGCGTCGGTTGCCGACCGGCGCGCCGCGTGCCCTTCGGTGGGCTTCGGCGGTACTCGCGGCGCTTGCGGCGGCTCCAAGCTTCGCGACCACGACCGGCGGTCCGGCGCCCTGGGAAGCGCCTCTCAACACCTTCCTCAGCTCACTCACCGGACCGGTCGCTCAGATTGTCGGTGTGGCGGCGGTCGTGCTCTGCGGCTTCATGATCGCTTTCAGCGAAGGCGGCTCTGGTCTGCGAAAGCTCGTTTGGGTCGCGCTCGGACTCAGCATTGCGTTCGCCGCCACGACGTTCTTCCTGCCGCTCTTTGGCTACACCGCCGGTCTCGCGATCTAACGATCGAGGTGCAAGCGAATTCGGGGAGGAGTCATCGTGCAACACAACGGGTCGCCTACCACAGATGATCCGGAGGGATTCAGGGTCCCGATCCACCAGAGTCTCACGATGCATCACTTGATGCTCGGGATTCCACGGACTCTCTGCATTGTTATCTGGACCTTCTGCGTCGCGCTGTCGCTGCCGCTGCATTCGTGGTACGCGATTCCGTTGTGCGTATTCATCCACGTCGTGTCGGCGCGCGCCGCCAAAAAGGACCCTCAGTTCTGCGACGTGGCGAGGCGCGCCCTTCAGTACAAACGCTATTACCGGGTGTAATGTTGTGGCTGTCGGGCTCGTACTCCTGTTCTTTGCGCTGATGGCATTGGTCCTAGTTGTACTCATTTTGAACCACAGCGGCTACTCGACGTTCTCACTGTCCGAGCACAAGAAGATTCCGACCAGACTCTCCGACCATCTTCCCTGGGGACTCATGGTCAACGCGAGCACCGTCCTAAACAAGAACGGGGCCTTGATGTCCTGCTTCCGTTTCCGGGGGCCTGATCTCTTCTCAGCGACCAAGTCCGAGCTCATCACGATTGCGGCTCGATTCAACAACGCATTAAAGCGCCTGCCCGCGGGCTGGGCTCTCTACGTCGAAGATCAGCGCATCAGGGCGCCGGCGCCGGCGGTGGCGGCCTGGCCGGAGCCCGTTACCCGTACCCTGGATGCGGAACGACGGGAGTTCTTCAAGAACACCGCACATTTCGAGAATCGCTACTTTCTGACACTGATCTACCTGCCGCCACAAGACGTGACCACCAAGGTCGCTCAGATGTTCTACGAGGGAGACGGGCAGACGTCGAAGGACTTCAAGGACTACCTGACCGCATTCGAAGTGGAGCGGCGGCGAATCGAAAACCTGATGGCAACGGTGCTGCCGGAGATCGAGGTTCTCGAAAACGATGAGTTGCTCACCTACCTGCACAGTTGTATCTCCCCGAAGTGGCACCCGGTCAAAACACCGGAGGTCCCCGTTTACCTCGACGCTCTTTTGCCCGACACGCCGCTCGTCGGCGGCCTCGCCCCGCGACTGGGGAATCGCCACCTGCAGGTACTCACGGTGCGCGCGTTTCCGGGGGAGAGCTCCCCTGGGATGCTCGACGCGATGAATCGGCTACCCTTCGAGTATCGGTGGGTCACGCGCTTTGTCTTCGAGGATAAGACGGCGGCCCAGTCCCTCATCAAGAGCTACCAACAGAAGTGGCTCTCGGGTCGCAAGAGCTTCATGACGGTGATCCGCGAGGCGCTCTTCAAAGAGGGCTCCGCGATGCAGAACACCGATGCCGTCAACAAGGCCGAGGATGCGGACGCTGCGCTGCAGGAGCTGGGCGGCGACTACGTCTCGTACGGCTATTTCACGCAGTGCGTGGTCTTGAGCGATACCGATCCCAAGAGGCTGGTCGACAAGAAACTTGCGGTCGAGCGCATCATCAACAGTCTCGGATTCACGACGATCGACGAGGTGGAAAATCACAATGCGTTCGACGCCTTTCTTGGCTCCATACCGGGCAACTGCGCACACAATATTCGCCACCCGTTGCTCAATACCCTGAATTTCATTCACCTCTTCCCCCTCTCGGCCGTCTGGGCGGGTGCGGCGGGCGACGTGAACCTCGGGGGTCAACCGTTGATGAACGTTGTCACCGAGGGCAGCACTCCGTTTCGTCTGTCACTCAACTACGGGGATGTGGGGCACACGCTCATCGTCGGTCCGACGGGCGCTGGGAAGTCGACGCTCCTGCGCGCGCTCGAAAGCGCCTGGCCGCGCTATGCCAACGGGCAGGTATACATATTCGACAAGAACCGTAGCTCGCTCATATTGAGTAAAGCCGTCGGTGGTGATTTCTTCGATCTCGGTGCCGAAGGCTCGACGCTCGCCTTTCAGCCGCTCGCAGACGTGGACCGGAACACGGAGGCAGCGTGGGCGCTCGACTGGCTGGTCTCACTCGTCGAACACGAATCCAAGGTCATCACGCCGGAAGAGAAGACGGCACTCTGGGAAGCTCTGAAGAGTCTCGGGAAGACGGAGCGCGAAAACCGCACACTGACGGGGCTGCGCTCCATGGTGCGAAGCGAGCGCTTGAAGCAAGTGCTGCAGATCTATACGCACGAGGGGTCCTACGGCCGCCTCCTCGATGCGGACCGCGACACGCTCCGCTACGGACGCTGGCAAGTGTTCGAAATGGGCACGCTCATGGCGAATTACACCAAGGCCGTCCTTCCGGTACTAACCTACCTTTTCCACAAGCTCGAACGGCGCTTCGACGCGAACACTCCGACGCTGCTGCCAATCGACGAGGGGTGGCTGTTCCTCGACAGCCCCGTGTTCGCACCGCGGCTGCGCGAGTGGCTGAAGACGCTGCGGCGTTTCAAGGTGTACCTGGTCTTTGCGAGTCAGTCGCCGGCGGACGTTGCGAACAGCCGGCTCTTCGATGTGATCAAAGAGAGCTGCTTCACCAAGATCTTTCTGCCGAACCCCAACGCGCGCGAGGAAGCCACCGCCGCGTTCTACCGGCGGTTCTCGCTCAACGAACGGCAAATCGAGATCATCGCCCACGCCACCCCAAAACGTGACTATTACTACACCTCACCCGCGGGGAACCGACTCTTCAGCCTCGCACTCGGGGACATCGGACTCGGGTATTGCGCCGCGACCGGGGATGCGGACGTGAAGCGCGCGGAGCCCTTGCTCGCGCGTTCGACCGAGGACTTTAACCGCGAGTGGCTCGCGATGCAGAGCCTCGCGTGGGTCGGCGACTTGATGTACGGGAGCAAGCAGCAGGGCCGCGGCACCGGCGCCGCGGCGGCATTAATTGCATGAGGAGCTAACCGATGCGTTACGGCAGTCGTTCATATACCGCGCTCCTGGGTGGTGCGCTGAGCTTCACGTTGGCGCTAGCGCCGGTGGAACAGGCGAGGGCGCAATGGGCCGTGATTGATGTGGCCAATCTGATGCAAAACACAATGAATGAACTGCATACGCTGCAGACCACCGTCAACCAGATGACACAGATCGCCAATCAAGTCACTTCGCTCGGCAATCAGCTGCAAAACCTCACCAATGTGCCAGCGAGCGTGACGGCTGCACTGCTCTCGCAGTACGTCAATACCTGGAATCAGTTCAATAGCACCTGGAGTTCGATCGGAGGACTCGCCTCGAACCTCACGACCGTTGCGACGAAATATCAAACCCTCTTTCCGAATTGGACACCCACATCGGGTCCGGGGACCGCGGCGCTGACGCCCACTCAAATCCTTTCGCAGACAGGGGCGTACCTGAATGAGGCGCGGCAGGATCTGGAAGGGGTTGCGGCGGTGACCGCGGCGGTCGCAAAGGCCCAGCCGGCACTCATGAGCCAGTTACAAGAGACCTTGATGCGCCTGAACTTCGATAAAGGGACGACTGCAATGGACAACGACCTGGGTCAACTGCAGGCGATTAACGCGCAGCAGCTGCAGCAGATCACGACTCTCATCATGGCGAACGATCAGGCTCAGGCAGCCATCCTCAGCCAACAGGTGCAAATGCAATCCGCGGACGCGGCGATGGCTATCACTGTGAGCGCACCGCCGACACCGGCGCCGGCAGCCCCAGTGGCCTACTATCCGTAGCGTCATGAAACACAACCGCCTGCACAGAGCAACGGGCGGGCGGGGCGCTGTGCTACGCCGGCTCGGCTGTGCGGCCGCGCTCCTCGTGCCCGTGCTCGCGAACGCGGCGCCGATCACCGGCACAAGCCAGGGGGTGTTGACCAACCTACTCAACGCGTTCTTAGGCCCATTTCAAAGCGGCTTTGCCAATCTCATGCCCTGGGCGCAGTGGATTTGGTACACCTTGGCCGCCATCGAGCTCGTGTGGGCGGCGCTTTACTGGGCGCTTGAAGGGGAAAACTTCCTTCCACAACTGATCTCGAAGATCCTCTTTATCGGTGTGTTCTTTTGGCTCATCACCAACTGGTCGACCGTGGCCCACGACATTATCACGGGCTTTGTGGATGTGGGGGCGAAGGCGGGCGGGGCGGCGGACGGAACGGCGGTGGCCGACTTACGAGATCCTTCTCAGATCGTCAGCGACTTCTGGAATCTGGCGCAGCCCGTCGCAACCTATCAAGCGAGTATCCCGTGGTACTCCCTCGGCAAATCCATGATGTTTGGGTTTGCGTATCTGATTCTCATCGCGTCAGTCTTCATCATCGCCATTCAAGCCGCCTTGACGTATCTCGAGTTCTACCTCATTGCTGTCCTCGCGACGGTCCTTATTCCTTTTGGTATCAACAGACACACTGCGTTCCTCTCCGAGCGCGCCTTTGGGGCGGTGATTGCCAATGGCGTCAAAACCGCTGTGTTGGCTTTCATCCTGGCGGTTGCACACACCGTCATCACAGAGATAACCCCACCCGGAGCGGCGCCCAGCTACGCGGACGTGTTTAACCTTGATGCGGCGGTGGTCCTGATCGCCTTCCTCGCCTGGCACGCCCCGGGCCTTGCCGCGAGCCTGATGGGCGGCGGGCCGGCTCTGCATGCCGGTCATATTGCACGTATGGGAGGGACCGCCGGATATCTTTTGGGGCGCAGTCTCGCGCGTGGTGATCCGGAGAAGACCTCGATTCAGCAAGTTCGTAAAGCGGCAGGGGCGATTGGGCGAGGGAGCGCTATTACGGCTGGGCGCATTTCCGGAGCCGTACAAGCAGGGGCGGCAGTGGCCGCCGTCGGTGGCAGCGGACAGGCGGGACAGGCGCTCGGCTCGGCCCGTGCTGTCGGTCGCATGGCGGCGCTGGGGACATGGAATACGGCCACATTCAAGGGCGCGAGAAGCCAAGCGACCGCCGCGTTGAAAGCGGCGTACGAGCGCGGCCAAGCAGGTGGTGTGCAGTCGGTCTTGAGACCCTCTCAAGCGCCCCCCGCGGGTACGCCATAAGCGTACGCAATACTGACCAGTTGAATGGAAAGGGTTGATGGGAAATGACAGCAGCAACCGAGCTTCTCCAAAAACGCACCGCGATGGCGCCAAAAAGCTTCCCCGAGTCTGCATTTGTAAGAGCACGGCAAGAGTGGGCCGATCGAGTGGGGGCGCCGATCAGGAGCGCGAGGAACTGGCGGCTGGCGACCTTCGGGTTGCTGGTAGTGCTTGGCATGGCCATCGGAGGATTGATCTACCAATCGTCGAAGTCACTCGTAGTGCCTTACTACATTCGAGTCGCGGAGAACGGAGCGCCGATAGTTGTCGGAGCGGTTCCCGAACAGTTCACCCCCACACTGAATGACGTCCGGTGGCAACTCGGTAGCTGGCTTCAGACCGTACGTGGAACCTCGATCGATCCGGTCGTCGTCAACCGCAACTACCGAAATGCCCTCAACTACATGCGCACGCCCGCAGTCAATAAACTCAACGACTGGGCGCAAACGGACGACCGCTTCAAGAACGTCGGCAAGTCCACTGTGGAAGTCGAGGTCAAGAGCGTTGCACCCATCAGCGGCAGCTCGAGTTATCAGGCCCGCTGGACGGAGATCCATCGCGACAATAGTGGAGGCGTGAAGTCCGAGGAACACTGGGCGGCGACCTTCGCTGTGGAGATCGTCCCACCAAAGAGTGCTGACCAGATTCAACGCAATCCAATCGGACTCTTCATCCGGGATTTCCAGTGGACGCGCGAGTTGTGAGCTACCCACGCACCGCATATTTTTCCAAAGGGACTCGTCTTTTAGACGATGTTCTACTTTCTCGGGGGAAGGTTATGATTCGTAAACTCCTGTTCGCCTCGATCTCTCTCGCCATGAGCTCCGTGACGCTGGCCCAAAGTGTCATGGTGCCCGCCATCCCCGGTGCGCCCGTTGCGCCACCGATCACTCCTCCGCCTGGCGCAACCACCGTGCCCGGCCTGGTTGGGCCTCCGACGACCGAGGCGCTCGCGACACAGATGCGGGAGCTGCAGCAACGGGCCGCGGCGGCACAGGAAGCGGCACAGCAGGCTGCGACGCGAAGTCAAGAAATGCAGGCGGCTTACGATGCTCAGCACGCTCAAGCGCCTGGCGGGCACGCTCCCGCGGCCGGTCGTGGAGTCGCCACGGCGGGCACGCGACCCGACACGGTTTTGCACCCACAGCGAGTACCTCGCGCTCCCACCATCGATGACGTGTGGCGGTTGCAACGCGAGCTCGACCAGGCTCTTGCCCAACGTCGCACCGAGCACGTCGCAGACACCGGGACGGTGTCGGCGACGGTTGCAAGCGTCAGCCGTTCGGCGATCGTGTTTCCATACTTACCCGAGTCCCTGTACGAGGTCTATGCCGCTCCGGACCACATGACCACGATCGAGCTGCAACCCGGTGAAACCCTGACAACGAGCAACGGCAAACCGAAGTCCGCCGACACCGTGCAGTGGATTGCGGACACGGCGATCGCTGGGGAAGGGCCTTCGCGGCGCGTGATTATCATGGTGAAGCCGACGATGACCGGCATCGAAACCAACCTGCTCATTCCGACCAATCGACACATCTACAACATTGTGCTGCGCTCCGTGTCCCGCGCTTATATGCCGGTCGTTGACTTCTCGTATCCGGCCGATGATCCGCCGCCTACGCCCACGGCGGCGAACGGCGGCGCCACGGCCGCATCGAACACAAATAGTGAGTCCGTCGCAGTTGCCCTAGATGCGATGAACTTCAACTACCGAGTCCGCGCTAAACACCGCGTCGTGTGGGCTCCGTTGCGAGTCTGGGACGACGGTTCGAAGACCTATCTACAAATGCCGCCGGAAATGCGCTCGTGGGAAGCCCCGGCACTCTTTGTGATGGAGGATAAGAAGACGCCACTCCTTGTCAACTATCGCGTCAAGGGCGACTACTACATCGTTGATCGGCTCTTTGAGCACGCGCAGCTGCGCGTGGGCAACAAACAGATCGTCAATGTGGATCGCCTGGAGCCCCAACGCGGCTAAGGAGTCGCCACAATGGAGGAATCCGAGGAACCCATCGAGGTCACTGCGGCGGAAGCAGAGGCGCCGTATCAAACCCCGGCTGGGGTCGTCGAGCCGCTCACGAATAAGACGCCACTGCCTCCCGTCAAGGGGTTTAATCGCAAAACGGTGGGTGTCGTGGCGGCGATTGCAGTCGGGGCCACGATGCTCGCCTTCAGTCATGCCTTCCAAAATCGCATGGCGGCGGCCCGCAAGGCGGACGTGCCCGCTCAATCCGCAGAGTCAGCCCAGAATACCCCGACGCCGGCGGTTCTCAACGCCATGCCGGACAGCTACAGCGACCCCAGAATGAAGGCCCAAGAGGTCGCGCCGCAACTCGGGCCGCCGCTGCCCGGTGAAGGGGGCGCTTTTGCTCCCAACATCGTCGGGCGTAATGGACACACCCTCGATGGCGCGGGTTCTATGCTCACGGCGGACCAGGCCGACGCCTTGAGTCGCGCGGTGCGGGCGCGCGACGGGGGCTTCTCCTTCTCAGGCGCGAGTGGTTCCAGTGGTAGCGGCGCCGGGGAGTCTCCGGTGAGCTACAACGTGCTGCGCGAGCCTTATACGGCCGGTGGCATGAATATCGGGTCTCCAACGGCCGTTAGCGGTCGCGATACCGATAACCGGCAGGATGACAAGGAGTCGTACCTCGAGCGCAATCGGTCGGAGCACTCGTGGGATCTCAACCAGCCCGTGATGACCCTGCACTCTCCGTACACCATATTTGCCGGCACAGTACTTCCGGGCGTGATGATCACGGGGATCAACTCCGACCTTCCAGGCCAAATCGAAGGGCAGCTGTCGCAAAACGTGTACGACACCGTGACCGGACGCTACCTGCTCCTTCCCCAGGGGACCAAGATTCTCGGGAGTTACGACAGCAGAGTCACCTACGGTCAGTCGCGCGTGCTCGTCGTCTGGACCCGGCTGATTCTTCCCGACGGCTCGAGTATTGATCTCGAGGGTATGCCGGGCGTCGATCTGTCTGGTTACGCGGGTCTCACGGGGAGCGTCGATCGCCACATCGCTCGCCTGCTAACCGCCGTCCTGCTCGGCTCGGTGATTCAAGCGGGCACGAATGTCGGAATTTCCTACGCCAATCCGTCTTTTGGCGATCTCGCCCGGCAGGGATTCGGACAAGGTGTCAACGATGCGACCCAGCAAATCGTGCGCAAGCAGCTCAACGTGCAGCCGACCATCCTGGTGACCCCTGGTGCGCGGTTCAATGTCTTCACGACGAAAGACATCATATTGCCGCCTTATCACGGATAGCGTCCTACGTCTCGGAATCATCGATGCATACGCTACATGACAGCAAAAACCACTGGTCCCTCCTCGAACGCATTGACCTACGTCTCACTGCGCGCGCCGCAGGTGCTGCGTGCGCAGCTGATCAGCACCTCGCACGCGCACGGTTGCACGCTGCGCGCACTGTGCCAAGAAACCATCGCTGCGTTCGCCGAGCACACGGAAGCTCTGCAACGACGCAATTCCCTGGGTCCGAGTCATTTCGTCGCAACCTACAAAGCGCCCGGCGGTGCGCTGATTGGCTTCTGGATGGAACGGGAGCTCGCGCGGCGTGTCGACAGCCTTGCCGCTTCCGGCCACGTGTCTCGCCGAGCATTCTGTTACACCGCCTTCACTCGCGCATTTCCCTTCATCCAGCTTTCGGAGCACCGACATGAGAACTAGGAAATCGGAGTCTTCTTTGCCCGTCATAGCGGTTGAGAGCGAGACCACACGGCTGAGGTTGGAGATACCCGCCGATCTGCACGCCAGGCTCGAGGAATACGCTCGCTACTTCCGTGTCGCGAGTGGCCGCAAGCCCCTTTCGATGAGCCATGTCGTTCTCGGTTTACTCGAGAACCGTCTGACGAACGACACCGGTTTTCAGAAGTGGCGCGCCGAGCATCGTAACGGTGCCGAGGGCGCTGATTCCCCGTTCGCGGAAGCCAGGAACGGAACACGCCAGTAGTGGAGGGTTCATCCATGAGGAACTTTGTGCGGCAGGGGCTCCTTGGTCTCGCGACCGCGGGAGCGGTTGCAGGGTGCACGCTGTGGCGCTCGGATTCCTCTGCGATTCGCGGCTACTCCTTCAACTATTCAGCCGACCACCGCGAGGAACTTGCGCTGGTGCAAGTTTTTGATGACGGAACGCAGACTTATCTTCAGGTGCCCGCGGCTGGTGATTCCGCCACCCAAGTACTCGATGAGAGTGGACAACAAACCGCGGCCGTGAGGAACGGAGCATACCTCATCGTGGCCGGCATCCACCGCAGCTTGACCCTCGTGCGCGCGGGCGAAGTGAGTCACATCGCGCTCCTCACCCAGGGTACTGCGACAGTGAGTGCGCCGGCGGGCCGGTCGCCGGTTGCGACCGCTCCGAGCCCGGCCCCCGCCACACCACGAGCTACGGGCGGCGCCGCCCGCGCGGGGACGACTCCAACCACCTCCCCAGCGGGTGCAACATCAGACGAAGCCGACATCAAGGCGCTCGCGCAGCAAATTGCGGTACTGAAAGCGCAGGTCCGGGAGTTCCAAGACCAGGTCGCCGCCTTCGACCGCCACTTCGAGGAAGTGCAGCGGGAGGTGCTGCGCGAAACGAAACCGGTCGTGGTTCATTTCGCGAACAATAGCGCGCGGGCAGAGCTGACTGAGAGCGAAATCGGTGATGCCCGCGATGCCGCCAAGATTTCCAGGCAGCTGCTCGTCGAGGGGTACACCGACGCGTTTCATCCGGATGAGGCGGGGACACGACTCGCATACGCTCGGGCACTTAATGTTGCGGACATCTTGGTCGAACACGGCCTCGATCGTCATTCCCTGCGGATCGACTTTCACGCCGCAGGGAAGTTCGCGCGCAACAACTCGACTCTCGAGGGGAAGGCATTTAATCGACGGGTTACTGTAAGTCCCGAAAGGCGCAAGGAATTCTTGGCCAGGAACTGACCGATTCCGGATGGTAGGCTTCGCGGAAGACGGTACACAAGCTTTGCAGATGGGCGACCACTACAGCGTGTTGGGCATCGCGCAGAATGCGCCCGCCGAAGTGGTACGCGCGGCGTATCGCGTGCTTGCGCAGAAGTACCATCCCGACCGGCAGAAGTCTCACCCCGACCGGAATTCTGATGCGACCCGAATGCTCCAGGATATCAATGTTGCGTACGAGGTGCTCAGCGATCCGCTGAAACGGGCCGCCTACGATGACGAATTGGCCTCACGGCGCGAGAATCGAGACGACGAGGGTAGGGCGCGGCGCGAGGGGTCATCGAGTGTGCACCCCGGCATGCAGGAGACGTCCGAGCGCGAGGGCGGGCGCCACCAGGAAAGACCCGAGACTGAGTCCGCGGAAGTGTGCGTGGCTGCTTGGGAACACCGGAATACCGAGTACCGCCTCTTGCGCCAGCGCGGCATCGTCATCGAGCACCGCGAGTGGGTCGAGCACGCGGAGCGGATCAAATACGATGCCCGCTTATTCGTGGGGATCGGCCGTTATGTTGGCACCGATACGACTGCAAAACAGACCGTCTGGCTCCGACTGTCCGGTTCTGATCAGCAGCTTGAAATGGAACGCGACCTCCTACCCGTTGCGACCGGACAACATGTGACTCTCGTGAGTATCGAGTCTCAGAGAAATGGGTATGGACAGCGCTATCCCCTCATTCTTGAAAACCATGCAACACAGCGCTACCACAGCATTAGCAGGCTCCACACGGTCACCTCTGACTTTCTCGAGGGCGAAAGCGCCGCGTTCGGCGGCAAAGTCTTTCTCGTTCAACTTCTTCTCGGCGCCGCGCTTTTTTACCACGTCCGCCACTGGCATGTGGGGGGCCTGCCCAGGATTCTGCTTTATGGACTGGCAATTGTAGTCGTGGGGTGGGTGATTGCCGTCGGGCGCTCCATGATTCGCGAGGGGGCGCTCGGAAAAACCGTTCGGTTTCACCTTGCCGAGGTTGGGCTTCGGGCGGACTGAATACAGGAGGGTAATGATATGGCTAAAAATGACATCACGGAATCTCAGGACATCAAGCGCCGGCTCGAGGCGTTTGTGACGCGGGACTATCAGGTCGAGAACGACAGTCGGACAGAGTGGACCAAGGTGGGGATCGCGTTCGAGCACAAGTCGCGCAAAGGATTTACGCTCCACATTACGCCCGGCCTCGCAGTTTCGGGGGACATTATTCTGCGGGAACCACGACCCAGAGACTCACAGACCCCGGCCCCCTCGACGGAAGAGTAGGGTAGGCGCGATGATGGCGGTCTCCGGGCCCCGAGGCCCCAGAAGGGGAAGCGCTTCATGAGCCATCGGCAACATTGCACGGCACAACAACTCATCGCGCGTGCTGGCGCTCTTGTGTTCACCACGCTCGCGAGTGCGTCAATTGCAGTCTTCGCTCAAAACAGCGGAAGCACGAGTGCAAACGACCCGCTCCAGGAACTCAAGATCGAGGGGTCGGTGGTCGGAGCCAACGCCACTGGTAGCATGATGTGCAGTCCCACCGCTCTGGGGAGATTTCACGGCGATCTCGGAGCGGCGATGAACGAGCAGACTGCATCGATCAATGCCCAGATGCAAACCAAAGACTACCTGGGTGTGCTCGGCAACAGTCGTCTCGCTGCGCAGGGATTCTCCTACTGCTACACGAAATACGGCAAAGAGTCTGATGCACCGCTGTACGCCGCGACCGTAGGACGCTTTTTGACTGCAGAAGCCGTCGCCGGCCGGGCTGCGGGTATCACCACACCGGAAGTGCTGAGCGCTCCCGCTCGAGCCCGTACCTTGCTCACGTATGCGAAAGGCGCCGGACAGGACACGAGCGCAGAGCTTGCGGCATTGGACAAACTCGATCCTCCTCACCAGGCGACGAACTCGGTCGGAGCGCCCATTCCGCTCACCGCTGAAGCTGCAGTGACTGCATACAAAGGGAACCAACTGCGCTTCGAGTCGCAATATGACAACCACATATTACAGATCACTGGTCCTGCTCGAACGGTCCGCGACGTCGGAAATGGGGTCGTATGGATAGGGATAGTCGGACATAAGCCTGAGAGGATTCACGCCGACAGCGTCATCTGTGAGATCAATAATGATGCTCAGAAAGCCAAGGCGGCCGCCCTCAATGTTCCTGGCCCAGTGACGGTGGCCGGTACTTTCCACGCAGCGCGCGGGCAGTTCGCGGTTGAGGACGGTATCAAGCTCCACGACTGTCAGGTCGTGGAGATACCGACCACAACACGGAACAATCCATGAGGGTTATCAACTCCGTCAAAACTCTTCTGAGAAGCCTGGAGAAGATGATCGTTAGCTACCGGGCCGCGTGGAACGACGCGCTTCGCGCAGCGCTCCTGCAGCGGCGGTGCCTCTGGATGAAGGGACCGTTCCGACCGCATATTGTGGTGTTGCCCACACGTGCCGGTCGGCTCGGCGCGTGGACATTCGCCAATACGATCTACATCTCACGGACTCAACTGTCCTGTCCCCCCCATGTACGCAACTACATCGTCGGCCATGAGCTTGGGCATATGATCAATGGCGACGTATTTATTCAGCTCCTTTTCTTTCTGAGCTACCTGGCCATGATCATCACGACCGGCACAGGTTCCGCGATCAATCTTCTTGGAATCCTGCTCTCCTCACTTTCGTTGTTGATGCTGGCAGTGCCCTCACTTGCCCTCGAGCGGGAAATCAACGCGGATCGAGTCGCTGTGCAACTTTACGGCGCACGTCAGGTCCTCGAGGGATGTCTTTGGATGGCCCGCCGGCTCGATGAAATGCACTCGCCGCAGCGGATAGCCCGGCTCAAGCAGCTACGACAGTACCTGGCGGCGCCCTCGGCGGAACCTGGACATGGGGGACGCCCCGGGGTCTAAGTTGAGCCCAGCTAACATGTTCCCGAGTCGTAGACAAAGCGAGAACCTTGTAGTGCTCAGCGAGAGGACTTGGTCCTATGCCCAAATTACGGAGGCTACTGAGACAGCAGTTCGTGAGTGCTTGACGCGCGCGGAGGAGGACCGAGAAAGGGGAGACGGTACCGCGGCGATGATCCATGAGAACTTCGCCTTTGGAATTTTGATGGGCTGGGCGGCGATCACCAAGGGATCGACGGTTTCCCGCGACCAGGAGCGCCTGGAGGCCCTTTGTGAAAAGGCAGTAGAAGACAATGAATGCCCGACTCCTCACGGACCAAGAAACTGAGCAGCTCGTTAGCAACCTCCGGCTCAATGGTTTCCGCGCCGAATTGCCCCTCCTGCGGCGATTGATCGAGACGGAGGATCAGCTAAGGGCCGAGGCTCGCGCGACAGCTCGATGATGTCTCTCTGGAGCGGCAGACCCGAAGTCGGAACATGAATTGGAGACTCGCGTCGCAGCGGCCCTCGAGAAACGGGTCGCCTTCGAGATCACGATCGCGCGAAGGCTCGGTCCCACGAACCAGCTCCTGGGGAGTGCCATCGCGAGGATCCCGATTAATGAATAATATTGTCTCGGTACCGAAGGCGGAGCAGGTCATGCGGGATCCGTCTCGCTCACGGCGGCTGAAGACGGCATTACGCACTGCTCTTCAGCGCGATCTGGTCGATACGATGAACGATGCATTTGTACTCGCTGCTGTCCTCGAGCATCGCCTGAGACATCGGGAAGCGCCGTGGCGATGAGCACTGAACCTTCCTCTGCTCGAGGTCCCGGCCGCCTGAGTTGGGCGACGCTTGAAGACCTCTACGCGGACGAGCTCGTCGAGCATGGACGGCGAGCCGATAGCCTCGGACTCGATTGCCCAGAAGACGTTTTCGAACAGCTGTTCCACGATTGCCACAACGACCGTCGCTTGGCGGAGCTGATGCGCTCCGTCGATTGGAGGGCAGTGACGTGGGAGGAGGACGAGCTCTCAGGCGTTGCACTTCGCCGCGTCGGTGTGCCGAGGCCGTTTCAACGCGCCGTGGACGAGGCACGGTGGCGCACGGCGCGGGAAGGCTTCAGCGACGAACGACAAGAGGTGATGACCCATTGGGCTGAGGCCCACACCTGGATCCGTGCGCCGATCCTCCTCGCGGGCGACACACTGCAATTGCTTCTTGAGTACGCGCTGGTGGTCGGTTTCACGCGCCTCGGCAACATGCTGGGTGCCCTCGACCACCAAGAACTGCCGGAATATAGCCGCCATCGCGTGTGGATCGGTCGACCTGCCTGAGAACGCTTGGGCGGACTGAAGAAGTGTGAACCGGAGGGCAACGCTCTCTGCGGTTACTACAGGAGGCTCCAATCGCCGGGATCCGGCGTGGCGATTCGCGACGAGGGTATAGTGTCATGACCGCGAAGAAGATTTCAGTGACCCTGCAGGTCACCAGCGAGGTGGAAGCACGCGAGCTGCGCGACGCCTGGGAGGAAATCGTCACCGGTAAGAAGCTCGTGCGGATGGAGGCCTTCGAGCACGCCACGGAGGCCATCATGGAGCGGGCCCGCGGGGCCCTCGAGGTGATCGAGCGAGCGATCCGCGAGCACCCAACCACCGGCCAGGCCGGACGGCTGGTGCGATTCCTTGCCGCGATTTACAACGGCTACGACTTCTCTTTCGACCTGACGGACCTGCGGGCACTCGACACCGAGCTCGCCAATGCCTGCCTCGACTACTTGAACTACGATCGGCTCGCCACGCGCGAGGTGCACCATCACCTCTCCGGCGGCGATCAGGAGCTGCAGCGCTGGATCCTCGATTACCGCGTCGAACCGCGGCTGAGCCTCGATGAGAGCCAAGCGAAGGCCTTTGCGAAGCTCATGGAGCAGACACATCGAGAGCCCAATGAGCTGCTGCGCGAGGCGGTCAACCTCCTGCTTGACAAGTACCGCCGCAAACCCTCTGGCGCGGCGCCGTGAGCGTGGAGGCCTCCAAGGGCCCAAGGGTGTCATGTCGCGATCCTGAAAGTCCCCCGGACGGCACAGATAGTCGAGCGCCATGTCGACCGCGCCGTGCCCCCAAAAGAGCTCATCCCCGATCACCAGCGGTGGGCACGCCACGTCCGCAGGCAGTCGCAGACATTGCGCTCTCAACGGGGGAATCCTCGGCCTCGGAGGCGCGGAATGGAAACGGCGACCACCTCGGCGCCTTCGTTACGCACTTTGAGCAGCGCATGCGCTTGCCTACTGCTTCGAGCGTCGCCGACGCTCCGCACAGGCGCGCCAGCACTTCGGGTTCAGCGATGCGACGCGCCCCGCACTTGCAGGTGATCTGCACGAGAAAATGACCGAGCGCATCGTCAAGCTTCTTGATGTGCGGCAGCACGGCCATGCCGCGGAATCCTGCAATCTGATCGGCGGGTCCGTCCATCCAGTGCCGGACGTGGGGTAATACTGGATAGGGTCCTATACTCAACGCAGTGACCCGTTCATCTCCACCGCGCACAACACTTGCAGTGAGCACCACATCTGCGTTCGTCACGCCGATGGCCGCACAGGTCGTCAAGGCGCTACCCGAAGGTGATGAGTGGCTGTACGAGGTCAAGTGGGACGGATATCGAGCGCTGCTCATCAAGAACGGGAACCAGGTGCAGCTCCGGCCCCGAAAGGACAAGGACCTGACGCGCATGTACCCGACAGTTGCGGCGGCGGGGCTGCGACTGAAGGCTGAACGGATCGTGCTCGATGGCGAGATCGTGGCACTGGGACCGGACGGCCGTCCGTCCTTTCAGGCGCTTCAGCACCGAGGCTCACACGCCAAGCACGAAATCGTGTTCTATGCGTTCGACGTGCTGAGCCTGAATGGGAGGGACCTGACTGCCGACCCGCTCACCAAGCGACGCGAGCAGCTGCAGAGAATTGTCACGGCAGACCCGGTTGTGCGCGTATCGCAGGATCTGCCCGGCAGCGTGGCTGACATCATCAAGACGCTGCGCGGCGCGGGTATCGAGGGCGTCATCGCCAAGCGCAAGGAATCGCCTTACCAGCCGGGTGAGCGTTCTGGCGACTGGGTGAAATTGAAGCTCGAGCGGCAGCAGGAATTTGTGATCGGCGGTTATTCGCCCGATGGCGTGAACAGTCTTGACGCCGTACTCGTGGGTTACTACGAAGGAGACGCCTTACAGTTCGCCGGCAAGGTGCGGGCGGGGTTGGTGCCCTTCGTCCGCCGTGAGGTGCTTGCGAAGCTCAAACCGCTGCGGGTTCCGAGGTGCCCTTTTGCCAACCTGCCAGACCCGAGCCCCGGACGATGGGGAAGCGGCGTCCCCGCAGAGGAAATGGCAAAGATGCAGTGGACGAAGCCGAAGGTCGTCGCACAGATCCGCTTCGTTGAATGGATCGCCGACAATCGTCTGCGGCACGCGGCCTTCCTGGGCCTGCGCTTTGACAAGCCAGCCAGGGAAGTTCAACGCGAAGCGGACGCGAAATTGTGACACGGCGGGATCTTGATTTTGTCGATAGTATTATCTTTTGTAGATAATTATGGATAAAGATGGGGATCCCTATCTCTCACCCTGGTGCATTCGCCGAATCCACTCCGCAAAGAGCGGATCATCGATCTGGTATGCCCCTCGTCCATGCCCCGCGCGCGCGAGCACGTGCGACTTGAGCAGCGCGCGCAGCGCGGAGTGAACCGTCCCCGGTGACACCTCCCGCTG
>Ga0123355_10006327_pt1 | contig 17516 bp, 7 predicted proteins | sample TergutEmb28metaG_3_FD_89872 | JGI IMG/M metagenome (GOLD analysis project Ga0123355, IMG submission 89872) | Embiratermes neotenicus P1 segment gut microbial communities from Petit-Saut dam, French Guiana - Emb289 P1 | ecosystem: Host-associated > Arthropoda: Insects > Digestive system > Gut ...
CGGACTTCGAAATGCAACAGACCAAGTTCCGCTATGTGATGCATAGCCTAAATTAATCCTGTCCCATCCATCGTGTAATGGTCCGCCGCCGGGTAGATTATTCGGATAATTTACAAAGGCCGAACTACCCATCCAACCATATTCGCCGGGAGCCAACCATTCCAGATAAAAACCATAGTTCACGCCGCGGTCGTCGGCGGGCCACATAGAGGAGATATTCGGAACAAACATCCATCCACCGTCAAATGGATTTTGAGTGCTACCCCAATTACTTTGCGCTGCCATTATACCGTGACGCAACACTGCGCCTTCAACCGGAGCGGTTCGCACAAGCAAAACATCACTCGCAATCGGTCCGTGAGTTCGGTAAAGCGCCTCTTGCGGTAAAAATCCGATTTGGAATCTGTAATAACTATTGGTACGCAGGTCTGCTATCGGCGTACCCGGCGTCCACTCTTCCCAATCTGTCCAATGTCCCGCACTGCCGACTAACGGAGTTGTCGCATTTGCCATCGCTTGATGGCGAACAAATATACGTTGTTGCCAATCTGTATGAGGTAAATCAACGCCGCCTAAGGTAATGCTATTGTGCGTTATGTTTGCCGCAGTTGGTGCGGGCTGGTGGAACCACCAGAACGAGCCCATACGTGTATAACCTGGATTGAGAACAGCAGCTATAAACTCAGTTGACCCCGGAGGATTAGCAGCAGGATCTACAGGACTGCGAAACAGAACATTATATCCGGTAGAAGACTCGCTTGCAATTTCTCGCGACCAACCTGAATGGATAGGTCCGCCGCCGGGTAAAGTTGGATCAGGCGCCGACCAAATACCTCCGGTGCGCCCAAAAGTATCAGGCTCTAACCACTCAAGATACATGCCATAATTATCGCCGAAACCAATAAACTGCACCGCGTTGATATTATTAAACAACCAACCACCGGCAAATGGGTTTAGAGTACGGTCAGTATTCGGAGTGCCCAAATTCGCCATTATGCCGTGACGCAATATCGCGCCTTCAACCGGAGGCTCGAACCGAGGCTCGCGTCTGATGATAAATCTGTACGCAGGAAGCACATATCCGCCCAAGCTCCAAACAGGTCCGTAAAAACTATTGTTATCTAATGCGAAAGAATCAAAGTAAACGATATATTCGTGATCGTTATCCGTGAAATCACTCCACGAAAGCTCGCTCAACCTTACAAGTATGCCCATTGCTCTTGCCGACATAGGCATCATGACCGCATACTGACTCGCGTTACCTCTGTTCCATTCAGGTAGTGCAGGATAATCATTATGATTTTGCATAAACCATTGATCTCTAGCTGGATTGTGACTTCCGCGAAGCACATAGTTAAACGCGCCGTCAGTTGCATAATCCCAATCGTAAGGAATATAGATTACATGCTCAGTGCCAAAATTTGCTTCAATATGAACGCCTGTCATGGCATTCAGTTCGCCAACGCTCCACGCTGTAGAAAGATTAGCAGTCCAAATGCTGTAATTTTCGGTATCATTTGAACGAACAAATGTTACAGGAGCTTCTGCCTGTGCCGGTGAGGGAGTCCAAGCTCCAAGAATAAATTCCATACGTGTTCCTATAACCGTAACGGTCGGTCCGCTAAACAACGCAAGGCTTGTGTTGTGGTCAATTCTAAATTCAAAAGCCGTTTGCGGCCCTTGTCGTAGATGTGGCAATAAATCAAGCCGAGCAGGCACGCGCTCTAAAGACGAAATTGAACCAATCGCCTCGCCTTGCATAGTTCCGCCGCCGATTTCCCATGAAAGCGGAACTCCCCACGGCGCTCGTCGAACGATAATTCTAAACGGAGGAATCCAACCGCCTGTGTGCGACCAATGTGTCGTATTACCTGCATAACGCGCGGGAATTTCGATTATAGTCTCATCCGGCGCGGTATACCAATCAAAACCGTCAACGATGAACACTTCTCGATTAAGGTTAATTCTGCTAGGATTGATAGATGTTTCAGCCGTTGCGTTTAATGTAAATGTTCCGTTTGTTCCCCACGGAGCGACAAAGGCATTATCCGCCGCCGCTCTCGTGCCTACAGCAGAAACGAAAGCAGCTCCCCAATCTTCAACATCGTAAGTAAATGCCGCGTGGTGAGTGCCTGTCTGCCACAATATCTGAGTTTGCAGTGTAGATCCGCGTCCGAGGGTCATTACATACTCAATCGGCTCAAGCTCGCCAAATCTTGCGACAACCGTAACATTTCCCATAGTCATCGGAGTATCTGCATCAAATGTTGCCCAAACTCCGGGCGCAGATTCCCACGTCCATCGTGAAAACTCGCCGTCGCCGGCGTGCGTAGGATTAGCGGGCATATCAGTGCCCAACGTCGCATTTTCCAACATCGTAATCGACGGAATTGTAGAATTTCCGCCGATGGTTCCGCCGTTTAAGTCAAATGTAACATCCGCCTGCCATTGTGCGTAAATAGTCAAATTCGGCTCTGTAATACTAGTGGTGGCAGTAACCCAGTCTGAGCCACCGTCGTAATTCAAACTCCATCTGTTTGCGTCAGGGCGAGCGTTCCAGCCTGTTCGCGTAAACGTCGGAAATGAAGCCAACGGAATGTTTATTATCGAGCCGCCGCCAACCGCCACAGGCCCAACTACCGCAGGACCATCTTCAAAGTTCGCATCAAAGAACACATCGGTTTCATAATGTGCCCAAAATGTTCTTTCGGCCATTGGAAGCGTGGCCTGCGGGTAAAGCGCCATTATAAACGCTTCCGTTGCCAATGGAGCCGTCGTCGCAGATTGCGCCCAACCGATAAATCTCCAACCCGGGTACACGGTAACCGCCGGTATCCCAAGCGGATTAGAACCCGAAGGTCCAAAAGTGTGTCCATATTCATCTCTTAGTCGAACTGTTCTGGTTGCTACCGAAACTCCAAACATGGTGCTGACCACATTGTTGCCTATCCAAATGCCATTTAAACGTTGTCCTTGATCAAGAGAGATATAACCGCGCTCTGCCACGTTGCTGTTAAATTGCACTATATTTGCCGCTTGATAGTTTATATCAACATTATTCAATGGGTGACGTGCGCCGTCTCTTTCCACATAACTCGTATTTCGGCTTCTGATGTTATTAAGTTGGGGAATATTATAATTCCACGGTCGTCTAAATGGTCCGCTGATCGTTGTGTTGCCCGAAAAAATCACGGATTCGTCAATATCAAGATTGCTCCAAAGAGCGTTCAAATTAGCTTGCGTATCAGTAAGCAAAGTCGCGTTAAATTGTTGATGCGTATTCGTAAATATTCCTCCGCCGTTAAATGCCGCGTGATTATTGGTTATTGAGCCGCCTGCCATTTCAAGCCGGGCGTTCGAACTTGCCAAATGTATACCTCCGCCAAAGAAATTTACTGCAGTATTTCCTAATATCATAGTTTGAGCGGTTGTCGTGACAAGATTTGGAGACGCGAGAGTTCCGCCGCCCAAAAATATTCCGCCACCGCCACCACTAGTACCATATGCTCTGTTGCCACTTATTGTGGCGTCCGTAATAGCTAATGTGATTTGGGAACCTGTAATTAAAATTCCACCGCCTGAAGCCTCTGATACGTTGTTTATTATCTGCGCGCCGCCCGACAAAGCGACCATTCCATGACGACCTTGCAAAAATATGCCTCCGCCACCGTCGGTAACACCAACATCTTCCCGTGGTCTTGCTATGTTTTCGCTTATCGTTCCGCCGTTCATTGTAAAGTTGCCTTGATCCGCAACAAACACGCCGCCGCCACGAACAGCCGATATATTCCCTCTTACAGTCGAACCGGCATTCATCTCAAAGCGAGCACGATGGCTAAGAAGGCCCGATCCGGAAGTTATGCCAACAAACACGCCGCCTCCGTTGATGGCAACGTTGTTTGCAATCACCGCTCCAGCGTTCATTCTCAAAGTTCCGGTGCCTGTCTCAACACCGCCGTGCACATGCGTTACCGTCGGATAGTTTCCGCTCAACGTAATATTCCACAGCTCCAACGTGTGGTTAAGCGTGGCATGCTCAGGCATTATAAAGTGCCTGTTATTCACGGTTGTTTGATAAATCGTACGATTTGCTCCTGTTCCGACAAGCGTAATATTTCGCCCCGCCGGAATCTCAATAGCATTTGTCAAAGTAATATCGGCAGTAACGCTGATTACTCTATTGGCAAGACCGCCCGCGCTTGTAATATGGGCTATTAACTCGCCCAAATTATTCGCCACATGCGTTGCCGACGGCGCGTTAAGCGGAGCGATACCTATGTATCCCGCTTCTGCCGGAGAATCGAGTTCGAAAACAAACTCTTCCTCAGCAACGTCAAAATATGTTTCGTCGTATTCGTACGACAAAACACTTTCGTTTGTTTCGTTAAGCGCTTCGTATGTATCAGCGCTTACCGTAATCGGCACAACCAAAATTAGCATTGCGAAAACCACCATCAATGCTAAAATTTTATTAAATTGCTTTCCTTCCAGTCTCGCCATTTTTTTGCCTCCCAATAATATTCATTTTTCCTTTTGTCTTCTATATTATATACTTATATTTAGTAATAAAATTCTTCAAAAAATGTAGATTATTTTTAAAAAAATTCACACAATTCGAAAAACAGGTTACTTTTTTGAATCTTATTGGCAAAATGCCACAAAATCCCCTTAAAAGTTTAACATAAAATTTGCGTTTTGTCAAGAATTTTTGACTTTTTGAAAGATTTGTCCGTCCAATAAATAAAAAGAGCCACATCGCGGCTCTTTTCCCATAATTCTACACCAAAATTGGCTGTATTTGTTTAAATTCCAACGCTTGCTCAATCGCGGGAACAATCATATCCGGCTTGAAAATCAGCGAATTGCATTTATTTTCCGGGTCGTCCTGCCCGAACGGAACGAAAAATATATTTTTCCTCGCAAGAAGCGTTCCGATATTTTTCGCGTTCGCGCCAAGTCCATCATTGGTCGATATTCCGAGCAAAAGCGGCTTATTATTACGCAAATGCGCTTTCGCCGCCATGGTTACACAGCCGTCAGCAATCGCCGTGCTTAATTTCGCAATAGTATTGCCGGTACACGGAGCGATTACTAATATATCTAAAAGTCCTTTCGGACCGATTGGTTCCGCGTCTTTAATTGTCGATATAACCTTGTTTCCCGTAAGCTCTTCTAATTTTTCCGCAACATCCAAACCGTTTCCGAATCGCGTATCCGTCACAAGACTTACTTCCGACATGATAGGCACAACGTTTGCGCCCGCTTGTAATATTTTTTCAATCTCGCCGAAAATTTTGTCGTATGTACAAAAAGAACCGGTTAAGGCAAAGCCCACCGTTTTATCTTTCAATTTGTCTCCCCTCCTGACTATAATTAGAATGTGTTATCGAAATAGCGAAACTATTTCGCTACGGCGCATAGTGTTGCTAAAAATTTTCACCGAAAATTTTTACACACCTCATTGCAATGGGCATTACTTGAATTTTTTAAATTCAATATGCAAAATCTTTGATTTTGTAGTAGAAATGCAAGCATTTCTATATGCAATACCCATTATCATCGATAATATTCAAAATGGTATCACTAATAATCTTCCCCGCCGTCGCCGGCGCAACACGTCCGGGCAACGAAAGCTCCCAATTCACCTTTATTCCAAGTTGCCGCGCCGTGTCAAACGCCACCCCGCCCGGCTTGCTCGCAAGGTCAATAACCAACACATCCTTTTTCAACTTCGATAACAAATTAAAATCCAACACCTGATGCGGCACGGTGTTAAATATAACGTCATACTTCCCGATTTCCCCATCCAATTTCCCTATATTCAGCGGAGTATACCCATACGCGCTAATCCACGAAATGTCGGACGACTTCCGCGCCGCAACCGACACATTCGCCCCGATTCCATGCAACATTTTCGCCAAAACTTTGCCGATTCTGCCGAATCCCAAGCACAAACAATTACTACCGTGCAGCGTAAACGGCGTTTCCTTCATGGCGACCGCAATAGCGCCCTCCGCCGTCGGAATAGAATTCCGCACGGCTAACTCTTCCCTGTCAAAATAGTCAACGCACTTTATCTCATGCGCGTCACACAGTGTCTTAATCCGCTCGTCAACCTTGCCGACAAAAAGCCGCTTGCCTTTTTGAACCGTCGCAATCATACTCTCGGGTGTCAGCTCCTCGTCGCAAAACGGAGCATTAATGCTAACGCCGTTAGTCGTATAAGGTAGCGGCAAAATCACAATTTCCGCCATTTCAATCGCCGCAGAGACGCAACAACACCGATTTACGGCAGAATGAAAATAATCCTCGCCGCATTTTTCGAATCCATATACGCTGATTTTATGTCCCGCCGCGGCGATGGAATTGATTACTTGAATTTGCCGCAAATCTCCGCCGATTGCCGCGAAATTTATTATCTTATTGATGGCAAATCACCTCACTTACATGTTCGTATTACCATCATATGAAAAAAGGGAGTTTTTGCGCCTGGAAAGTTGAAATCCTTGACTTTTCGGACTTTATGGTGTATAATGCAGGCATAAAATTTAAAATATAAAAATATAGGGAGAAATAAAAATGAAAAAACTTTTAGCGGTTGTATTAAGTTTGGCTATGACCCTCGCGCTTATTCCTGCAATCGGATTGGCGGCGCCAGCGGCGGAAATGCTTGAAACACGCGTGTTTTATCAAAATTTAGTCGGAATTGATTACGCACCGCCGCGACCCGACGACGGAATCCTCGGCTATGACGACACGCCGAGCAACTCTAATGCCGTACTCGACGGAAGGTGGACGGGAAGCGGGACGAACGCTCAAAATCAAGCAAATCGACACAGGATGTTCTTTATGACATTCGACTTGATGGAAATTATGGCTAACTTAGACGATATAGTCGAAATCAGACTTAGCTTACAATCGATAGTCCATAATAATGCCAGTCAGTTTAATGCGTATATACTTACACCCGAGCTTGCGGCGTTGATTAATTTCGACGATATTCCGACTTGCGGAGCGGCAAGAGATTTGGGGTTGATTGACTACCGCGATAATTTGATATGGATACAGCAGGGGATTCAAGGCAATATTGCAACAACTTCACCCGATATTTTGCAGTATATTTTGGATTATCTTGACCAAAATCCCGGCGAAACCGTTATCGGATTTTCGTTTTTAGGCACTAGCCAAATATCCGCTTTCCACAATGCCGAGGCGGCAATTGCCGCGCAAAGACCACAACTTATTGTAAGCACATATATTACCGAACAGTTCGTGAACAACGCGTTGGACGAAATAGACTTGGGCGATTTAAGCGCTGTAACGCATGATTTTACTTTGCCGTCGGAAGTGAACGGGATTTCGTTGAGTTGGCAATCCTCTAACTCAGAATTTCTCACCATAATTGGCAATAGAGGAAGAATAGACCGTCCGTTCGAAAGCGAGGGAAACATGACGGTGCAGTTGACCGCTTCTGCCGAACTTAACGGGCAACCTTTTACACGCGTTTTCAATGTGACAATTTTGGCAATGCCGATTGATGGTCCTTTCCGCCCGTGGACGATACGCGACCCGTTGCACATGTCGGACGAGGCGTTTTTCGGCGTATGGGATTCATCTTTAAACGGCGGAGCGGGCGACTGGGTGCCGCAACCGTGGTTTAATCCCGTACTTGCCGGCGGGCACTCGCAGTTAATCATGCCTGTTTTACGATACGATTTATTCCCCGACTTGAGATATGTCCTGGCGGCGGTGAAACTGGGCGATTATGATATGGCTCGCGAGGAATTGCTGATTTATTACAGAAATCGCAACTCCGAAACCGCGCCGCCGTATAATTTCCCGAACCGCCGAAACGATATGGCGGCAATTATGGCATCTGAAAAGATAATGAGCTGGACGCAAACCGACGCTCCTGTCGGTGTTGCAGACATCGGCTCGCAATGGGCTTGGCATACGATTGATTTGGATTTATCGCATATGCCGACTCATATACCGCAAATTCCGCGAACGTTGTTCCTGCTTGATAGTGACATGAACGGCTCGGCGGTTGAAATCCGAAGCCGCGAGTTCGGCACAGGGCAATACGCCGCTGAATTGGTGCTTGTCGTTGACGGGGTTACGCAAACTTTCCCGGTTCACGCCGACGTGGCGATAAAAGCCAGCGATATGGAGTGGAATCCGACAGGAACATCGGCGCTTGTCCCTCTTGACTCGAATAGTGTTACAAACTTCGGCTCTGACGAAATAATGCTTGTCCGCGAGGCGGCGGGACCGGACGTAACCATTAGAAACGCTCAAGGCGCCGTTACGAATGTTATCCCCATGCCTTTCGGAAGCAACACGTCCCGCCCCTACTTCCACTTTAACACCGGCGGAGTTACAGGCGACGTTACATCGGCGCAACTTCGCATTTTCGCGAGAACCGACAGCGGAGCGGATAAACGAATCTTCGCTTTTATGGCGGGAAATCTTCAGTTTTACGATCCGAGCCGATTTGCCGAAAACACATTTACTTGGTCGTCTAATACTATGGTGAATCCGAGAATGACGGGTCACACACCTATGGTTTTCAACATGAAAGAAACCGGATATGTTTGGAACGGGTTTATGCAATTCCCGTGGGGCTTAGAGATGGAATGGCTGAATGCCAATGCTCGCTTGCCTCAAGTCGATTGGCTAATCGAAAAATATCATCGAACCGGCGACGATCTATACGCTTTCCGTGCGTTAGAATTTGCGATGTCGCTTTATACCCAGCAACCGCGTTGGAACTGGCCACGGGTGTTGGAAAGCGGTTGGCGAACCGAGCAGTTATGTACGCTAATCTTAGGAACATTGCACAGCGATATGATGACGCCCGAAATATTGACGGCGTTATTGAAATATACGTACACGCATATAGGATCGAACGGAATGCACTTCGATCCTTCGGGCAGTGCTATTAGTAATGTGCCTCCAATGCAACTTGTTCCCGCGCTTAGAGTTATGGGACATTTCCCTGAGATACAAATGCCGGGCGCTTGGGATATGACTAAGAGAAACTTACTGAATACTCATAATCGAACCATTAATCCCGACGGAAGTGATACCAACTCAACAAGCGGCTATATAAACCGCACATTAAGAGAAATGGGCGAAGCTATGACGTTAATCAGATGGTTTGCGGACGATGACGACCCGATATACCTTGAATTGTTAGCGCATTTTCAAGGATTTGCGCGGTATATGTTTAATATGACCATGAATCCCGGCTTTACCGTTCCGTGGGGAAGCGGCGGCAGAAATGAATTTTTCAGAATTGCGTATGAGTTATCGAGAGATTTTCCGTTTGTTGATCCCGACGGATTTTTCGAGTATGTCCACACGCAAGGAGCGGGAGGAACGCGACCATACTGGACGTCGGCGCTTTATCCCGACAAAGCAATCGCCTTTTTGCGAAGCGGTTGGGAACGCAACGATTTCAGCGCGATGATAAGCGCGACCCACGGCGGTTTTCACTCTCACCCCGACGATTTGGCGCTTGACGTGTTCGCATTCGGACGTGCGTTGTTGATTGAGGGTGGCGGTGGTTCATATACTGGCGGTCCTCTTGCGGGAATATCCAACCAAACATGGTCGCACAATACTATAACGATAAATGACCGAAGTCAAATCCGACACGGCGGCGAAAGAATGTTTAATCAGCCGCAAAAGCTACTGCTTGCGATAAACGGCATATTCGACTTTGTCGAAGCGGGTTCAGACAGAATTTGGCCAAGACAGCTTGGAAATGAAGGCATGGAATCAGGATTCGAGCAACATCGTAAAGTTTTATTCATCCACAACCGATTTTGGATTGTTTCGGACTATATTTTCCCCGACGACGATTCGGCAAACGAATTTAGGCAAGTTTGGCGCCCCGATCAGCGGAATAATTTAACCATCGATCCGATGACTAGCATTATGAGGACGCATTTCGGGCCGGAAAGCCCGAATATTCAAGTGGTTCCCGCAGATCCGAGCGAAATCACCGCAAGAGTTGATCAAAATTGGGGTGGTGTCGGGCCTTACGGCGAAGAGATAACCGATTTCGTGTCATACTTGCGAACCGATCATGTCGGTCCCGCAACGTTTGACACGGTGCTTTTCCCCGACCCCGCAGGGCAACGAACCTTTGTGCATGTCGAGCGAATTCCGCTCGACGTTCCGGCGTATGTTGCGACCGCGCTTAGGATTTATGTCGGCATGAACGTTGGATTTTACTATTCGGCGAACGATTTCGATCCCGGATTCCCGCCGCCGATTCCAAATGTGCAAATGGGAGCAACGCGTCCGCCGCGTTGGACTCCGCCCGACTGGCGTGAAGCGTATTTACCGACTCGAACGTTTGACGAATTTACAACCAACGCACAAATGGTGTATATCGAAGTTGGCAGATACGATAATCCGGAAATGATAGCGTTAACGAAAGGCTCGTTTATCGAGCGCGACGGCGAGATGCTGGTCGAATCCGACGAACGAATCGCCGATTTAGGCATAGTTTGGGAACACAGAATTCTACACATTTCGACAGAGTCCGACGAAATACCCGCAGGGATTCGAATTCGCTCAGAACGCCGTATGGAACGAGTAATCCACAACGGCATGGCGGTTAGCTTTACACAAGAAGATAATATAATCACTATTGGCGACTCGCATATCGATATACCGTCGATTAGCGTGGTTGGCAACCTTGACTTCGGTCAAGTTCAAATCGGAATACAACCCGCGCCAAGAACGGTTACGGTTACGAACACAGGCAATGTGCCTGTGGAGGTATTTTTAGAGCCGCGCGGCGGCGGTAGCGGCAGCGGTCATGTCGGTTCGCCATTTATTCAATCACCGCTTCAAGTTGAAAATCCGCTACCGCCGGGCGGAGTTGCGACATTTACCGTTCGACCGATTGCTAATTTGCCTGTTGGAATTCACAACGATGATTTTGCCGTTCTCTTTCGTGAGGCGAGCACGATTAATAGCATGATAAGCGAGCGTATACCGATACGTATTGACGTATTTAGTGTCAGTCAACCTCCGCAACCACCGCCCGTTGGACCGCCTAACAACAACCGCCCGAATATCATCACTCCTCCGTCAACGCCGCCACTTTCGGGCAACAACGACAGCAATCCGTTCACCGACATTAACGGACATTGGGCGAGAAATGAAATTCTTGCAATGCACGCGCTCGGCGTTGTAAACGGCACGGGCGCAGGCTTGTTCCAACCCGACAATAATATTACCCGCGCCGAATTCGCCGCCATTTTGGTTCGCGCGCTCGGATTGCCGCAGAACTATAACGGCGATAGCGGCGGAATATTCAACGATGTCGCCGCAACCGACTGGTTTGCCGACGTTGTGGCGGTTGCGTTTAATGCTAATCTTGTCGCCGGATTCGATGACGGCAATTTCAGACCGAATTACACAATAACTCGGCAAGAAATGGCGGTTATGCTTATGCGCGCGTGGGAATTGCTAGGTCTTGAGAATGCCAGCCCCGCCGATTTAAGCGTATTTACGGACGTTTCTGAAATTTCATATTGGGCGTCTGACGCGGTTGCAACCGCGGTCGGAGCGGGACTTATGACCGGCGTTGGATCCAACGAATTCTCGCCGCAAACCCACGCGACTCGTGCGCAAGCAACGGTTGTTATAAGCCGATTGATCGAGCAGAGAAATTAAATGTATAAAACAAAAAGCTACGCCTAACGACATAATCAATAATGATGATTTGTTTTACAAAAAGGCAGAGAGTGTTTTAACACTCTCTGCCTTTTTATTTACGATTGTTGCTGTTATCCGGTATGTTTTTCAAGGATTTTCCAATTCCTTTGGGAATTTGGCGTTTTTTACTGTGATGATAGAATTTGGTGTAAGGATTGCAGTTCGCCGTATGACCCAAGCATCCTATATTTTCAAGCATTCTTGGTGACAAAAATTTTAAATCCCCATACCACACTTATCATATCGATGTCCTCAGGCACAAAAGATCTACACCACAAACTTCGGAATCTTCACTACATACTCAATATAATCATCCGTCTCATTCTTCACGCTGGTCGCGTCAATTCCCGCCTGCTTCATCATGTCAACCGCCTGCCGAATAGTATTCGAAAATATCCGAATATCCTTAAAAACACGAATGTTTTTACTTTGCGGCGTCTCCGGCGTGTTTAATGCTTCTATCAGCTTGTCAATTACTTCTTCACTTTTTATAACATTCAGCCCGCGCGACGTAATGATTTTCAACGCTTTTTGCCGCAATTCATCGTTCGGAAGTCGTAGCAACGCGCGCGCGTGCCGTTCGGTTAAACCATGCTCGGCAATAATTTGCCTAACCTCGCGTGATAATCTAAGTATTCGTATCTTATTCGCAACCGTCGACTGATTTTTTCCAAGCCTGTCCGCTAATTCCTCTTGCGTTAAACCATGCTCAGTTATAATCGCGCAAAACGCCTCCGCCTCTTCCATAAAGTTTAAATTTTCACGTTGAATATTTTCGATTAGGGCAAGCACCGCGCTGTCGGTTCCGTTCGCATACATAACAACCGCAGGAATTTCCGCCATTCCGTTGTTTTTGCAAGCGCGCAGGCGGCGCTCGCCCGCAATAAGCTCGTATTCTCCCCCGCCAAGTTGCCGCACAACGATAGGTTGCATAAGTCCGTATTGCCGAATAGAGTTGCCAAGCTCCTCCAAAGCTTCATCGTCCATTTCGCGCCGCGGCTGATAAGGATTCGGCTTGACGTTGGATATAAATACGCTTACGACATTGCCCAAACCTATACTTCTCTCAATGCTTTCTGCTAACATAAATCTTCCTCTCTTTCTCCAGTGTGTGTCTTTAAAATCTAACGATTCACATTTTAAAGACACGCCCTGGTATGTTTAATAAACATTGCCCTTTTGCATTATTTTACCAAATATTTCCATAAAACGCAAGGTATTTCCGTATGCAAAAAATGCGAAAAACAAAAGTTTTTCGCATTTTTTAGCCACTCGTTGATACAAGTCGATATTATTTGATAAAAAAAGAGCCTTACGGCTCTTTTTTTATCTTTCGCTTTAAATAAACATATCCAATTACCGCGGCAATTAGTCCGCTAATCGTTCCGACTATTAAATCTTTCATCGTATCAATCAGCCCCGCGCCTCGCAGTTCAACTGCCCTTGCCCATGCAGAACTATCGGGAATGGGCATAAACATCCAACGTTGCATATTCATTTGCCGCAAACTGTCCATGATAAATTCGAATATTTCCCACATCACGCCTAAAGTCACCGCGAAACTAAACGCGAACAGCGCGGCAAGCAACGGCGACACCGTATGTCGGCTCAACTTATTCGCAAGCATAAATCCGATTATCGCAAACGTTGCTCCCGACACGAAGTGAAGCATAACATCCCACCACCAAATAGTGTTATAAAGCTTCAACATCTCGCCAAAAAACGCGCAACCACAAATAATCAGAAGTAGTACGCCAACTGTTATCTTACCCTTTAGATTCCGTGTTTTCATAGGTTATTTAGGTTATTAATGATTATACGCATGCTCAATATTCGCGTGTATAAATCTAAGCATACGCGCCGAATCTTCATCCAGGTCTGCGTTGTCCAAGTGTTCTAATGCCGCCGCATATTGGGCGTATAATTCAGGGTTCTCTCGCCTAAATGTGGCTATATGAGTGCCCAAGAGTATAAGAGTCGCGTCATTGCCCCTACCTTGTTGCTCATTAACTACCATGGCTTCCAAGAACAGTTCGGGGTCGTTTCTGAATTGTTCTCTAAGCATTACGCTCGTTACACGCTGTTCGGTTTGAGCATACTCAACCATCAATTCCAAAATCGGCTCAACCCGCGGGTCTACGTACATTTGCGAATTGCCGTTTTCGTTTTCTTGTCCATTTTCATGCCCGTTTTCGTATGGTGGCGCAACTTCATTGTTGTTGCAACCGCAACCGGTAACCAATACAACCGCAAATATCATAACCACTAAAACTAAAATTGCAATTAACTTTCTCATTTTAATCATCCTTTCAAATTTTGCATAGCGCAATCGAAACCTTCTCGCCGTTGATATTCCACTCGGTGTAATTATCGTCAGCGGCATCCATTTTCGTAATATTATGCGCAAGAGTTTGATTTTTTATTTCATTTTCATGATTTTTCATGATTTCCGCGATTTTGTCGCCCGAAACATAGGAAATATCAATATTGTCAAGCACTTCGAACCCGCTGTCCTTACGCATAGTCTGAACTTTGCTGATAATCTCTCGAACAAATCCTTCTTCAATCAGTTCCGGCGTCAAATTTGTGTCAAGCACGACGGTAACGCCGACATCGCTTGCGGAAACAAATCCCTCGCTCTTTTGCGTTTCAACCAAAATATCGTCTTTTTCAAGCTCCACATCTATTCCCTCAACAGTAAGAGTTATCGCCTCGCCCGCGTTGATTTTCGCCATAACTTCAGTGCCGTCCATGGCGTTCACAAGCTCGAAAGTCGGCTTGATAAGCTTGCCCAGCTTTGCGCCGAGTGTTCGCAACTGCGGCTTGAAAAGATAGCTTATAAAACTGCTCGCGTCGTCGGTTAAAACGAGTTCTTTCACGTTCAGCTCGTCTAAGATAATCTCTTGATACGTCGGAGTGATCGGACTCAGCGACTGGACGTAAATCTTGCCGATCGGCTGACGATTTTTGATGTTCGCTTCGTTTCGCGCGGCGCGACCTAGGATTACAACCTTTCGCGCGGTATCCATTTCCGCCTCAATATTAGGGAAGATGAAATCTTCGTAAGATGATGGATAATCGCAAAGGTGAACGCTTTCCACCTGGTGCGCAGGCTTCAAATTTTGGAAAATCATCTCACTCATAAACGGCACAAACGGCGCGCAAAGCTTGGCAAACTCAATAAGTACAGTGTAAAGCGTCATATAAGCCGCAATTTTATCGTCGGTCATCTCACTTGCCCAAAACCGCTCGCGGCAACGACGAACGTACCAATTGCTAAGTTCGTCAACGAACTCGTTCATCTCTCGCGTAGCCTCGGTGATTTTATATTGCTCTAAAAGCCCGTCAACCTTGGCGATTACGGTGTTTAGCTTAGAGAATATCCATTTATCCATAAGCGACAATTTATCCGGATCAAACGTATATTTCGACGGATGGAAATCGTCAATATTTGCATATAGCACGTAGAACGCGTAAGTATTCCACAGCGTCCCCAAGAACTTCCGCTGACTCTCGCTCACCGCCGCGTCGTGGAACTTATTCGGAATCCACGGCGCGCTATTCGAGAAGAAATACCACCGAACCGCGTCCGCGCCCTGCTTGTTCAGCACATCCCACGGATCGACGACGTTTCCTGTATGTTTGCTCATCTTATGCCCATGCTTATCCTGCACGTGCCCGAGAACGATAACGTTTTTATACGCCGGCTCGTCGAAGAGCAACGTCGAAATCGCCAACATTGTATAAAACCACCCGCGCGTCTGATCAATCGCCTCACTAATAAAGTCGGCGGGATAATTTGCCTCGAAAATTTCTTTATTCTCGAACGGATAATGCCACTGCGCGAATGGCATACTGCCCGCATCAAACCAACAGTCGATAACATCGCCAACCCGCGTCATTTCGCCGCCGCACTCGTCGCAAGTGAGCTTAACATTGTCAATATACGGCTTGTGAAGCTCGATATCGTCGGGGACATTGATTCCCTTTTCTTTAAGTTCGGCAATGCTTCCGACCAAGTGCCTTTGCCCGCAGGCGCATTCCCAAATCGGAAGCGGCGTTCCCCAATATCGGGCGCGGGAAAGCCCCCAATCGATAACATTTTCAAGGAAATGCCCCATTCGTCCCTCTTTGATATTTTCCGGCATCCAATTTATCCGCCGATTATACTCAAGCAACTTCTCGCGCACCGACGACATCTTGATAAACCACGTATCGCAAGCGTAATACAACAACGGCGTGTCGCATCTCCAGCAGAACGGGTAGCTATGCTCGTAATCAATCACAGAAAACAGTTGCCCGCGCTCTTTTAGGTTACGCATAATCGGTTTGTCGGCGTCTTTTACGAACATTCCCGCGAACTCGCCCGCCTCGGGCTCAAATTTCCCCTGCGTGTTCACAAGATTCACGAATGGCATATCGTTCGCCAAACAAACCCGCGCGTCGTCTTCACCGAACGCCGGCGCTTGGTGAACAACGCCCGTTCCGTCGGTAAGCGTTACATAGTCGTCGCAAACGACATACCAACCTTTTTTGTCGGTCATGCCGGCGACAAAATCGAACAGCGGAACATATTCCAAGCCTTTCAAGTCGGCGCCTTTGTATTCTTCAATGATTTTGCATTCTTCCTTGATTACGGTTTCGACTAAAGCCTTTGCGAGTATGTATTTCTCGCCGCTCTCAACCTCAACTTTAACGTAATCCTCGTTCGCGTTCACGCAAAGCGCAACGTTGGACGGCAAAGTCCACGGCGTCGTCGTCCACGCGAGGATAAACTCGTTTTCGCCGGATTTTAGTTGGAATTTCACGATAATCGACGGCTCTTTGACGTCCTTATACCCTTGCGCAACCTCGTGCGACGACAGCGATGTCCCGCACCGTGCGCAGTACGGCATAATTTTATGCCCCTTGTAAAGTAAACCCTTGTCCCAAATTCGGCGCAACGCCCACCACACCGATTCGATGTAGTTATTGTCATAAGTGACATAAGGATGTTCCATGTCCGCCCAAAATCCAACACGGTCACTCATTTTCTCCCATTCGCCTTTGTATTTCCAAACGCTTTCCTTGCATTGCTTAATAAACGGCTCAACGCCGTAATTCTCAATCTGCGGCTTCCCGCTGATTCCAAGCTGCTTCTCTATTTCAAGTTCGACGGGCAATCCGTGCGTGTCCCAGCCCGCTTTGCGCAGGACCGAATAACCTTTCATGGTCTTATATCGCGGAATAATATCCTTCACCGCGCGAGTTAAAACGTGCCCGATATGCGGTTTTCCGTTCGCCGTCGGCGGTCCGTCATAGAACGTGAAAACTTCGCCGCCCTCCCGTTGCTGCATACTTTTGTTGAAAATGTCGCGGTCTTTCCAAAGTTGCTCAATCTCCAACTCGCGATCCACGAACGATAAATCTGTCGAAACTTTTTTATAATGCATTATATATTCAATCCTTTCTTAATATCGCAATTTTTACTTTGACAAGGACTAGTCCTTGTCAATCCAACAAGTTTTTGCGCGCCAAAAACTTGACTAAAAGCGCCGCGCTCACGCACGTGCTTACAAACCAAGCACACGTGGCGCGGAAGCAGGTGCAATCAACGCACCCTAAACAAATTATATCTCGCGCTTTTAGGCGCGGGTCGCTCTCGAACGAGCGCCGTGTTATATCTCGCTAATCTTTCCCGACTCTCGTTGGTCGCTGGGCCATCAATTGCAACGAAATCAAGATTTCGGCAATTTTGACACAGGTGTCGTTAGCAAAATCGAAGATTTTGACTCCGC
>Ga0123355_10006329_pt1 | contig 17515 bp, 15 predicted proteins | sample TergutEmb28metaG_3_FD_89872 | JGI IMG/M metagenome (GOLD analysis project Ga0123355, IMG submission 89872) | Embiratermes neotenicus P1 segment gut microbial communities from Petit-Saut dam, French Guiana - Emb289 P1 | ecosystem: Host-associated > Arthropoda: Insects > Digestive system > Gut ...
CAATGATATTACACCAGCGGCCTCTCAGAACTGTATATCACATCCTATCACTAATAAACTCTACACCATATACGGCTGTTTCTTTTCTGTATGTACAAAAATCCTATTCCCAGTTGATGATTTAACCTTTCTCTTTCATAAGGAGTAGAGTTTATTAGTGATAGGATGTGATATACAGTTCTGAGAGGCCGCTGGTGTAATATCATTGTGTTGAATGTGCGTGAAACAAGTGAGGAGAAAAGTTATCATTCAAAAGACAGTTTTTGTGAGCAATTAGACTACGTCTTCTCTTACCTTTCTAAGTGCCGCATGAAAATTCTGTTAGGACATGTTAATGTAAAATTGGTGTGAGAGGATGTTTTCAAACTGATAATTGGGAATGAGAGTCTAAATCAGGATATAATGATAATGATGTTAGAATAGTAAACCTTTACCGTGCCCCCTTTGTCCCTCCCAATCTCCTGTACACCCACTAAATCTAGTTTTTATCTTGCCAATTCCCTGGCTACTGGCAGCAATAATCCTCACCTATACAGGCTCCTTACATTCCATGTACCAAATCTCATCTCCATCTTCCATTTCTGAGGTCAGTAGTAATAAGGGGCGTTTGGCCCACATTATTAAAAAGGATCGATTCAAGATGGCGCCCGGCTTTCGACTAGATGAAATAGGTATTTTGTCAGGGTGGAATATATTATTAAGGAAGTAAGTAATTGTCGCTGGAATTATATTTTGAGATTTAGCACACCCTTTATATAAAAAGTGAATAATACAGGAACCAAATAGTCCACATTATTAAAAAGGATCGACTCAAGATGTCGCCCGGCTTTCGACTAGATGAAGTAGTTATTTTGTCGGGTGGAGTATATTATTAAGAAGGTAAGAGTTAGAGCCCGGTTGTTAGGAGAAGTAGTGGTGGTTCGAAGCCGCAGGTTGGCAACCGTGATGGCTAGCCTCCATGCCCACCCTACGCCCGGTGCCACCGTGTGGTTTGGTATTGTATAATTGGAAAGGATCGAATGAAGATGGCGCAGGTTTGTCGAATGAAGAGGTGTTGTAGACGCATGTCGTTGCCCCCAGGCCCTCCCTACGCCCTCACGTGTCGTCGTGTGGATGTGTAAGGTTGGAGCGGAAAAGAGGAGAGTTACTTAGTACGTTCTTGCATTCAAAAGTTGATTTATTAGGCCTTAGGTGTGGTATGTAAGTGAATATAAGAAAGTACTACACGTATGTTGAATATATGGCTAAAGGTCAGAATACGCCCCGCATGCTGTCGTGAGGATTGGTAATTGGTGTACATCCCTGAATGGACGTGGTACCGTCGTGAGGATTGGTATATGTTTAGGGTATGGTCTGTAAATGAGGAAATTTCCTTGTTACGTTCTTGCATTCAAAAATAGGCTTATTAGGCCGTAAGTGCGGTATGTAGATGAATGGAAGAAGGGACTTGAAGTAGATGGCATCTTACCTTGTTTCCCGGCACGTGTATGAGAGGTGCTGTAAGCATGTGTCAGCATTTGCTCCATCACGCGAGACATGTGGGAAAGTAATGCTTCGGTGGCAATATAACCGCATATTCTCACGAACGTCGCTAGCTAGTGATGAAGTCATACCTCCCAGCTCGGAAGATGGGGTTCGATGCTGACAAGATGTAAATCATTTACAGAGTTCGTCCAACGTTTATTTGACGCTTCCTGCGCCGTAGATGTGTCTCGGAAAGTTCTTAGCGTTACGTAGGTGTCAAGCGCTGTCGACCGAGTGTCGCCATGGTGAAAAGTGCATAGCCTATTAGTGTTACAGAGATATCAAGCCCCGACCGAGTGTCAAGCCCTGGATGCTGAAAAGTTCTTAGCTTATTAGTGTCACAGAGGTGTGAAGCCCCGACCGAGTGTCGTCGTGGTGAAAATTGCATAGCCCCGGCTGAGGTGTTGAAAATTAGTTAGCCTATTAGTGGCAAGCCACCGGATGTTGAAAAATTCTTAGCCCGAGTGAGAAGGAAACGAGTTACGGAGGTGGAAGTAAGTCCGTAGTGTTACAAGGCCTCCCGACCGGTCGTCACCGTAAGTCGTGGGTGCTGAAAAGTTGTTAACCTGAGTGGGAAGGACACGTTATGGAGGTGGGAGTAAGTCTGTAGTGTTACAGGGCCTCCCAATCGTAAGTCGTTGGGTGCTGAAAAATCTCTATCCCGACGGAGTGCCGCAATGAAAAGTCCATAGCCATATCGTTGTTCCTCTAGTTACATGCGCTGGTCACCCCTGTCTGCTAAGTATGCACAGAGCTGATACGTCGGACGTGAGAACTGTAACACCTCATAAGCATCTGCAGGAAGTGCATTCCAACACGCGCGTTGTGAACAAAGGACTTGGAACTGACTTGAGCGCGTGCTGAGGCGGGGACTAGATATACGGTTCTGTATAAAACGTTACGTGAAACCATTATGGCAACTGTGTTCTCAACGCTGCTGCTGCTGCTCCTACTACTGCTGTGAAAGCCACTGTTGTGAAATCCACTGTGTTCTCAACGCTGCTGTGAAGTCCACTTTTCTCAACGTTGCTGTTGCTGCCGCTTCTGCTGTGAATAAGACAGGTAGGTGGAACTTGAATTAAACTTATATTTGTCCTAATGAAAGGGCAAATAATAATCAGTATTTCTACCTTTTAGGTTAATTGCTTATCTAACCGGGCAAAATTTCGACGGTAGTACCGAGGTGAGCCATAACGGAGAGCTCTCTGTCATGACATACCGAAAAAACTACCGTACATCTAGAATTGGGCTTACATTTCTGAGGTCTGTAAAATGTGCGAGGTTATATGGCATTGCTTCCATCTAAGTATCATGTTGCTGCTTCGTCGGGAAGGGGCCGTTCCCTGCGATGATGCTGCCAGGCAGAGAATAGTCGCAGGATAGATATAGGTTAGTGCTACAATACGAAATGAAACAACATTCAGCTATAAGTGCCGTTTATTAAAAAAGTGTTATACATACATTAGTTTACACAAATGTTAAGAGTTCCTCATACAGGTGAGGGTAGTCTATGTTTTTACTAGCGTTAGGCATCGGTTCGATATATGACACTGAACTTAAGGACGATGTCACATAGGACAATATTCCGGCATAGCCATTGTCATCGCGCAATTGTTGCTGTAGGATGTGAAACACTCGCATTAGATAGTCCATGTCAGGTTGCGTCAGGCTTATTTACTCCGTGTCGCAAACAGTCTGACCGACCCGGCCTCTGCGGCGTGTGTAGTCGAAAGTTGCAACTCTGTCACTTGATGATGACGCGGTACCCGCCGACGCACATGGAATCGCGTATCACAGGCAGACAATCCGCCAACGTGGCGACTTGTTGGTCGTGAGAATGAGGGACTTGGACCCACCTCTTCGAAAGGCGCCGAATTCCACCAAGGGTTGATAGTAACATGCAGGGTAGAAACCTACAGACACGTACTTGGTTTGTCCTCGTTGATGAAGAACACGCGTCGGAGCAGGACCCGCTTGGAATCGAAGTCGGAATTGGTAGGCCAGTAGGTACAGATGTCGGATGAGGGCATCTGCTCCTCCTCCCGATCTGTTGCAACATCATCCTCTTGGCGCAGGAGCCAACAGCAACAGTACTGTGTGAGGAGGTTCGGATACGTCTAGATGCCATCGTAGCAGGAGCAGAGTGACGGGGCGGGCGATGTGCACGGCCGGTTTATAGGTCTGCAACAAAATTAGCTTAATGTCATGTCATGTCGGGAGGGCAGTGGACGAAATCTTTTTCCTCTATGTAATACAACAACCAATCGTAGGGAGAATGTGCGGTGTTGTTTGCGCAAGCGAATCTGGGAAACTTGTGGCTGGGCAGGGTACACCAGCGCTCGTGATTGAAAGAGTCGAGCGGAGGGCAATTGACATTCCTCTAGGTTATGGATCGGCCGTCTAGTGAGTCCGGCGAGAAAAATGCATTTCGAGACGCCGTAGGCGTAGGGTAGGGCGAAACCGGCCACGGCCTTGTTGAGGACTGTATTTCCCTATACTCTATATGCCAGTCGATAAATTTATGTCGCTCTCTGTCGAGCCTTCATCCGCCATCTTGTAGGAGGGTTTGAAACGGAACGTCACGGATGCGGCGGCGCTGGCCACGCAGAGCTCCTTGATGACCTTCTCATTCTGCCGCCCCCGCAAGAACTCGTATTCGATCACAGCCTCTCTATTACTCAGATTAGGAATGATAAGAATCGATATGTAGCTGCGACAGCATTGAACCCAGCCTCCACGCGGCATTTCGGCCCCGAATTCGGCCGTGAACATCCCTTCCACCTGCCGGTCAGCGTTAAACGCATCGAAGAGCGCTATGAATTGCTGGAGAGTGTAGCCCCGATCCATGTAGAGGACGAACAGATAGCAATACTTGCCGCAGACGTCGCTAGTCAGGCCTTGCAGCCGTCTCTTATTATGGTCCCAGGTCGTGTAGTTACGCCTTATGAATCCCAATATGTCGGGCACGAACGGTACAGTGCCGTAAGAATCAAAGTAGTATGCACTCGAAGATTTGGGGCGGAAGTGTACGGCTAGCCAGTGTTAACCTCCCTCTGTGCGGGCATCGGCATTGACAATGACGGTGCTAATTTACGTGATGGAACTTGGCAGGAGATTAGAGGCGTAGAAGTCAAGGAAGGAAATTACCTTGCGCAGGGTACACAGTTTCTGCGCGGTGTCCATGTATTTTTAGAAGTCGGTCGTGACGTTGCGCCCTAAATTAATGACGGAATTGCCAAAATCTAGGTACAGCTGACACGTGGTCGTCTTGGGTATTGTCTTGCCGAATTTCAACTCCATACTCATATTGCCATTTTCGGGGTGGGAGGTTTGACCCTGATAATTGCCCCGGTCGAGTGTGAGATCAAAGACTAAAATCAAATAATCGTTTAGAAACATATCTGCGTTATCTGATGTCCCGAGTTCGAGTGACATATGCCGGACCTTTCGAACAATGTCCTATAGCCAATTACGGAGGTCTTTTCGTGATCCATGCCCACAGATAGACCCTCGTTAGGGAACTGTTTTCCGTTCACAAACAGCGAAAATCGCTGATATCGTAATATCGAAATTTGTAAGGATTGGTGTCAATCGAGGCTATAAATTCGGCGTTCTTAACCATGGTGAAGAGGAGGCGTTTTGGTACGGGGCCCAATACGGCGTTTTCGATAGACAGGGTTTTTGATCCGGCGGAGAATATGAACATCTTGAGTACGACTCTCGTCATGTTATTCCGCGCGAGAGCCCCCGTGTTCAACGTAGAAGTATGAGCTAACAACATGACGGGGTCAGGTTTCACGTGCTTGATCAATAATTGGGCGCCCAAAAACTTGAACTCCGTCTTTGAATCGCCGGCTTTGCTTATCGTGTAGAAACTCGGTCGCGCTTTCGTCAATCTGATCTGCTTATTCACGCCAGGCAGTAAGACAAGCGTTAAGTTAACCAGATCGCTATGGAAGCGGCCGAAGAGCTGCATCTCTTCACTAGCGCCAAGTCTGTCCCAGCGAGTGATGAATCCCCTGTTTGTCGTGGCGGTTATATTGTCGGCCGCGGGGTCACAGGGCAGAATGTCGCCAGCGTCAATTACGCGTTCGTGAGATGGGTGGCTGCCGAATCGATGCCGTAGGTCAGGAGAGTCTCGAAATAAGAGCGATAATTATAGTGCTCGCCGATTGCGCGATTCTAACGCCATTGAGAGCATCGTTACATTGACTGAAAAGTGAGTGGAGGAAATTATTGGTCACGGCCGTGTAGTCCGAAGTGTCCACATCCTTTCCAGAAACACGGGCGACCAATTTACCCCGGACGTAGAGTTTGATTTCGAGACGTATGTATGTATCGTTATCGGCAGGTATAAAGAACTCCAAATCGTTTTGATCTACGGGGCGATAGGTTTGTATGCAGTCTCAATAGTCGGGAGCACAGACGTCTGAACGGGTCTGTGCGCGAAGATGTCGAACTCGCTAATTACCAACGCAATCTCCCTGGCAGACATGATGTTACTGAACAAGACTAGGGGAAGATGTCACTTTTTATTACTGGGGCACGAATTGCCATTTTCTAGGCTTTTGCTTCCCCGGCCCGGCGTCGTCGGCGTTTCCCGTCTGACATGTTTGCGACGCCTGCCACGCAACTTGTTGATTAAACGCTGTGTGGATTCGATGACGGCAACACCTACATGTTTAGATATGATATCCTCGGTACGCACGTCGGGCGACATTATTTTCGAGATATCGGTGAGCATCTTCCCGCCTGTACGTAAAGTCTCGCGGCCCACAGCCTTAGCCCAATCCACAGGAGTGGTCGCACCCAGCGGAAGAGAGTGCTGGAAAAATTTCTGATCCCGTGCCCTCGCTGAAGGTAGAGCGGGGCTGAATAGATAGTGCCGATCCCCGGATGGCGGAAAGACCGCGACCCGCCTCATTGAGGTAGTATGTCTCTTAAGGATGCGTCGTAATAAATGTCCTATTATGGATATCTAAGCCATAATTTAAATAGATTTATTACCACTGGTAATTCTTGCGAAAAGGAAGCACGACTTTTGTGGCCGTCGTGCTGTCCTCAAAGGGGATGTGTAGGCCCTCTGACGTTAGGAACTCGATTCGTACGTCCTGAAATCTGGGCTGCTCGACTGGCACGTATTGCACGTTTAGAACCTCTTGCTGACACGTTGCGGAACGGTAGAAACGAAACGTCCGCATGCTACGGACGGTGTGTCGCCCACGAATTGCGGAGATATCAGTTTACAGTAAATTAGGGTGGAGTTTGCCCCTTCGGGAAACGTAGAACACTAGGATTCACTGATCCCCACTTCCCAATTGCAGGTCGAACCCAGGTCTATAAGCTGCGCTAGTTTAACCGTGAAATCTGCGATTGTATTCTGGTCGTAGACGTCCTGCGAGACGTTGCGGTACAGAGTCACGTAAAAGTGGCACTAATTGGGTGACGTCATGTCAGATATTCTTCGCGCTAGAAGCAGGTATCCAAATGTCGAACTCCTGACTGTAACCTCTCCAACGGACGAGATACTCCCGAATGGCGCGTCTAACTCGCTTGTCTAGTATTTTTCTATCCTGTAAGTGGTTTGTTTCAAGATGCGAATCGGAGTCATTTCCTCCACGTAAAATTGTCCCACTATCTGCGTCCTATTTAAATCCTCTAGCTCGTAGACGGGTCGTGGACGCCTTTGTATAACTTTCGTAATCTGAAATATTTCGGTGGAGAAATTATGCTCTCCGCAATTGGCATAATTCATCTTATTCTTGCTGATACGCACGTGTTGCCCGACGCTAAACCTGACCATAGCCACACGACGTCTCTTAGCCTCCATCTTCTTCCATATAGCGAAGACGTCCGAATCTGTCACATGCGAGGGCGCCATGCCTGTCGTCGAGTGAAGCGTGTCATTGTAGGCTCTGACAAATTTTGAAACTATTTTTATAAGTAAAATATTTGTATAGTCTGTCACGAATCGTGAGATGCGCACGTTCCACGACCTTACATTTCACGTCGGGGTTTCTGCACACTCGAAACTGTATGCCCTCTTCGCGTAACATGTCCTAAAATGTTTATTTAGAAATTCCTTGCCCTTATCAGTTCGTACCCATACAGGACATCGTGAAAATGTTTCGGGCCATCGTCAAATATGGATCGAAACGCCGAGGCGACTTCAGGTTCGCTCCTTGTCCTGACGGGGATCAGATATAGAAATTTCGAGAATACATTTATGACAGAATTTATCTGTGATTGTCATTGTATTTTGCGTAGGCCTGTAATCCAATAAATCGCATTCCCATGCATCCAGCACGTTACTCACGGTATAGGGATTACGCGTGAAACGCTTCATCACAGGTCTGTGTAGCTTATAGGCATCCTGTTCCGATAACCACGCGTTGATAGTGCCGACTAATTGTGTTGTACCTTTCCTACCCACAGCCGCTCGAAGCTTCGGCAACGTCGAGAAGCCGCACGGTCTGCCGGGGACATAATATAAACTGCTAGTAGTAGCCATTAATACTTTGTCCACTTATTGCATAATTCTGATTCGACACCGCGTCCCTTCGGTTTTGCAAAGAGATAACGAATCTTTTCCCCCATGTTATATTAATCTTAACGTCGGTTTGATATCTGGTCAAATGAGCGTTAGTACCGTCAATATTTTCTTATACGTCTTCAGATCATCTTTGGCGATAAATTCCATATTAAATTTGTTGCGCGTCAACAGTTCCCACAATCCCTTCGTTCCCTCAAATACTCATTCCTTAATCGTGATATCACCATCGCTATCTACCACTATCGGAGAATCACATATCATGAACATATCACCGTCCTTACGGACGCCATATTGTGTGTCAAGAAAACGCCTCTTGTTCACGTAAGGCATCAGCTAGGGATTAGGTACGGGACCGATATTTTTCCTACCGTACGCTCGGACCTCATCTTCTACGAAATTGTCATCATCATTATCAACTCGTTCTGGGGAAGTGGTAACTGACGCAGACTTTACGTCCGTCTGCTTCCCGCGGCGCGTCTTTTGAGGTGGAGGAGGGGAAGATTTGCTAGCCGGCTGGGAGGAGGTAGGCACCACTTGTCTTAAAAAATCGACAAACGCATTTGTCTCCGTCTCTTTTCTAAAATCTGCCTTCTCTATCTTTTGACGCATCTTAACCCACTCCTCATACGGGTGAAGTTTACGTATCTTAACATGCTCCTCATAAGGGTGATGTTTCCGTTTCTTGAGAGGGGAGCGTTTGTCCCCCTGCAAACGATCGGCTGGGACGAGGGTCATCTTACGTAACATGATTTTATTTGTTTCGTAAAATCTATCGATCGTCGTTAGAACGGCACTCAATAGAGGCAACAGGAAAACCCCGCGCTCAACTACGAGTCTCTTCTTGCCAGAGAGATAAACGTACCTGTCGACGACCTTGCAAAACGCGGCCTTGTGTTTATGCAGCTTGCGCGTGTTACAAACTGTCAACTTTATATTTCCGTTCAGAACGTTTAAGACACACTCGCTTATACAATTTACGAATTCTCTATAACAATTCGAGATGATAGCTTTACGCAAAATAGGTTCGGCCGTCTTGAATACTTGGAGGGTATGATGGTTTGATCTCATCCCCTTAATCAGAGTATACGGTGAGGGGATCTATATCTGTCGGGAATATATTGTTTCGAACCATCAGGCCGTCTTTCGTATCTTGTGTCAGATCCATGACGAGGTAGCCCAGGGAGGTTCTTGTATCACGTCCAGGTAAGCGTTATATAGACCTATACTTTCTTCGGGGCACACTTGATTGGGCAGGTACATGAACTGTTTTTTATCTCTGATATTTCTCAATGCCACTATATAATAGGCATTGAACTAGATATCCCTACAGAACCTGCCCTGATGAAACACATTTAGAGTGATAAAAATAAAGTTTATATTTCTGCGATGGCTACCTCTCGTAAACAAGTCGCACACTTGCTTTGAATAGACGTCGTTTAACAGATCGTCTAGGATCACAAGGCACTGTTCGCCGTTTGCGTTACCAGAGTCCTCTGATACGCCCTCGTTTATTCTGATGTTCGCGGGCAGCTGGTGACGGGAGGGCACAGCATACTTCTCGCCGTTTCACCAGAATATACCCCCGTTAAATTTCCGCTCGATACACGGGGCGTCGAGTTTCTGTAGGAAGTGTATGCAGAATGACGACTTTACGGAACCGCTAGGTCCACTCACGAAGCACGAGAACGGAAGCCTAAATTTAAGATCATCATGCATTGATGGTCAGACGGTAAAACGCTCCTCTCCCCAGTCACTCGCCTTATTTATACCCAAACGGGACCGACGTATTGTCAACGAAACGCTTCCTCTTCAAAAAGGAGATACTCTATAATTTATTCTCGGGTTCAGTTATTATAGAAACTACAAAGCCTTCCGCCTTCCTCTTTGTTAGGTCTTCTTCTCTGTGTGTACAGTCACGTGTCCCATCTCGGTCCTTTCTAAAACCATGTCCTTAATAACCTCAAAATTAACCAATTTCGAGGTTCTCTAAATCAGCGTTATCACTCTGATTTTACAGACCGTCTTTTCGTCGCCTGTAACTGTATGAACTGTCTTGTAGGCATAGTTTTTGGGCCTTCCGCTAACGATTTCCTCTATAAATTCAGAGGGTCTCAGTTCCGAATTAATGGCTCCGAGATTATCCCCGGTCTCGACAAAAACCGGTTCGCCTCTAGTCTGGACGATCACGACACTATTTGCGTCGCAATATATAACCCGCTCTTGAAGTCTGTCTAGATAAGAATACATGTGCAGGCGAGCGCCGGCTGTCTCATATGCGCCTATGACTTCGTCCATATGACGACAAATTCGGTAGATCTTCCTCCGCCATGAAACGCCACGATGCCCAGACTACGTGATCGCTGGCTAACACCAGGTTCGCGAATTCGATACCCGGAATGACCAGGAACCTTTAGAATTAGTGGGGGTCCGAAATCATTTAAATTTCGTCCTGTTCTTCCTTTCCGTCAGTTGCCCCACATGGAATTCAGACAGAGTTACGCCAGGCCGTGGTTCGCGGCGTTAGATCTTATCGCCTCTTTGTGTAGACGGATACTGTCGCTCGCGAAGAAATTGGCATTGTACCGATCTTCGTTCTCCGAGGTTCGAACCCTGTTCGGATTTCCGCTAGCCTGTGTCTTCAATTTAAAAAATGTATCTATATACTCAACGAAGAGCCCGCCCTGACCCGTCTGCGGATCGTAGTGCGTGACGCCATATTCGTACTCCTCGAAAATCTCGACGATCTCATAACCCTTCTGCACGGCCAACATAACTTCATCGTTGACCCACATACAGGCGAGGGACCTCTAGACAACAGTCTCGGAGCGCAATCGCCATCCGCGTTGCTCTCGGGTGCGCACGACCTACACAGGCAGAACAACATCTTGCCGTTGAAGCGATAAGGCAACACTGGATGGTCGAGTCTCTGGGGAGGTAGGATGCAACATTTTTTCAATCCCTCTTTCCATAACATGGCTTCTCTATCTTGGCACGCGTCACCCACGTGAATTACGGGGTGTCCCACGGAAAATTTGAAATATTTACACACGTATGGATAAAGACTCATCACGTCCACTTATTGTACAGCCTTTTCTCCCTCGAGTACCTTATAGTGAAGCCTCATGGCCTCCGTTCGACCTCCGCGTAGAGCATCTCGCGTGTTCAGAGGACTATGTCCTACTACAGGATGTGTCTTCAATTCGGGTGAGACGTGTCAAAATTTCACCATCAAACTCGCACTCCTACTGTACTTGTAGCTGAAAACTGCGCGCGTGATCTCCTCTATTCGCATCATCGTGCGCTCGTACCTCTCCGCTAGCGTGTCCCCTCACATCGTAAAGACTTCACCGTAGGTTTGGCAGGTATGACCGTGCAAGTAACAACCGAGAAATTCGTACACGTTCCTTGTCTACAAGCAAAAACCGTTCACAATAAAATGCTGGAGTTCTGAGAACCTGTATTCGCGTAAATTGCGACCGTGCAGTATCTAGCGCCCCTCGTCCGTCATTTCCCTTTAGACCAACCACATCAACGCTTTCTTAATTATTTGGCATTGTCGCTGTATCCTACCGTCGGGATGAGACCTGTGGTATCGGGCTAGAGGAAACGTTTACCCAACATCTTACTGCATGCGGACGCGATAGTAATGGCTTCCAGGAAAATGTCTATGTTACATATCTGGATAAATTCTCTCCTGAACACTCGGCACGCTTGCCGTAAGACAGTGACATCAACTTGGCTCTAAGCTACCAACACGCTCCTTTTTTCGAACACTGCCTTTTTCTGGCTTTCCTACCAGGCGAGAATTTCTCATTCCGCTTCGCTCATCTCGTCTGCGCCGTAATACGAGACGTCGGGGATAGGGCCTACGTAATCTAGATTTTCCTAAGTATTAAAATAGTGAGGATACCACGATTTAGTAGCCGTCAAACCGAACGCCTTTGTCAGCTTACGAAACGAACACGGGGAAAGGACACACTGTCTAGAAAGACCAGGTTCTGCATCTTAATACACATTATCTTTAACCTGTTCATGATCAGTTCGGGCTGCCATTTCAACATGATCGCCCTTTTCAGAATGAATTGTAAGTCGAACGCCTTGGCGTTGTGCGCAATCGCGACGTTCTTTTTGGCACAAGGGCATGCCTCACGTACGTATAATCACCGCTCCCCCAAAGGATCGTCCCAGAACGAGTGCTTCCGCTAACCGCATCGCACCCATTCGCCGCAGTATTCCACATCTTCACACTGCGAAAAGAACTGTCGCACGGAGACGAGACTGGGTACCTTGCCAGAGTACCTCGTAATTTGCCTGGTACAAAGTCGTAAAATACGTATAGTACCTTATCACTTGCACTAGGTACACATCCTTTAGGGGTCTCATATAACACAAATGACCTACTTCTCTATTCTGCTTGCAGTTAGCACAAAATAGCTTGTTACATTCGTGGCTGTCATCCGTCACGAATGCTCCACATGGTGTGCAACATCCTTTACGTTCGCATACGGATTTTCTCTTTGCTGTGATCTGCTTGTGGTTAGCGAAATATGACCGACTTCTAAAATTTCAGTTACACTCGTCGCAGGGGAAACGCACTTTGGAGAACGCGAACGGAGAGCTATTCATACAATCGCTACACGTCTGGTCACAGACGTTTTTTATTTCACTCCAACACCTTATGTTGCACGCCTTACAAGCGTACCTTTGTGCTATAGCACCCGTTAGGTTTGTGATTACATGATAATGTCTTTCGACATCGTCGTAGAGTAAGTTGATACGTTTGAAAGAGTTTATCTGACCTTCAAGCATTATGTCGTCACAGCCAAGACCTTGATAAAGAACTATTTTAAAGTCCCGAAAATGTTCTTGGAAACGATTTAGTTCGGGGATTCCTGCACCATTAGTTAGGTCGATACCTGTCTCTTGTAATAAGTTTTGAACTACGGAACGTATCTTCCGACCTTGACGATACGATTTATAATTTGCATGATTATCTACTTTGGAAATCACTATTATTAAAGCGTGGGCTAAACAATTTTCCTCTGCCTTCACCTCCACGATAATTTTCTTGAGGTTTGCAATTATGGCGAGTGGTCTACCCTTAGTCTTAATACCGTAACCAAACCCTACAGGCATCGTGACGGAATGCACACTTACGACAAGAGTGTCCAAGGCATTAAATATACAATTAGATTGCGAGACTCGCTCGAAGACACTCCATATCACATCTCCGGACAGCTGATCTTTTCTTCTAAAACTGATTACTATGGGCTTTACATTTTGATTTACTTGATTCTGGATGGTTATCCCCACCATATCACTATCGCTCACATCCTGCAAAGCGTACGTAAAGAGATCATTCACACTGGTTAGGAAGTATCCTACAGAATCACCATTATCCAAGGGGGTAATAATCGCAGGGTGAGCGGCGTTCCTACGGCATTGTACCGCCTATACTCTCTCGTGATTGTGTCATCTATCTCATATCTGCGGGCCATTCCCTCTTAAATTAATAAACCGAAACGTATGTAGGTTCGACACATACAATACTCTAACAAATTGAAATTTTAGTCAGATTAATATTTACAGTTCAAACTATGAAGCCTCACTGTTCTTGTCACGTACGTGCAAGCTCCTACTTATTGTCGGATGCTGACGTCATTTTCTTGTTTCTTTCAGCCCCTGCTGCTTTGTGTCACGCACGCTTGGAAGACGACTTGAGCCGTGTAATGGATCTTGCGAAACGTTTCGAAGAAGCTACTGCATACACTTCGGTCAATCTCACCTCCTTGGAGCCAAATGAATTGTATCCTATCGTCCGTGCCAAGAGGATCACCATCAAATACAGATCTACAGTATTGTTAACACTACGAGTCTCAGAAACAAGCATTGTTCAAGTGTTCCTACCTAAACGTTACTGTGATGTATGGTCCGATGATGATATGGACAGCATTAATTCTAAAGCAGTCTCATTGCATTTTGTTTATAAGGGAGTGTGTGAGACTTCCAAGTCTTACCTGTTGGCGATAGAATCTTAAATATACCTCCCCTGACATGAGACCTAAAGGTAAATGTTTTGAATAGTTGAACAGTCTATGCAATATTGCAGGAAGCGCTCTGTGGTTGACGCATTTCACACCCGTGAGACTGGATCATCTAGGCTTTGTGATTCGCTTACTAAACACGTTCTGTTCACTAGATATCTGCTGTGCTCTTGTAGGGAAGTACCCTGCTTATATTGCGGGTGTACCCATTTCGCATTATGTAGACAGACTTAGGTTAAGTCAATTGTGCATTGCCAGAACTGACTCCCCTATTCTAGACAACATATACAGAACATTTCCGAAATTTGAAATTGTACCTTTCAGGTTCCGCATAACTGCGGAAGAGGAATATGCGAATTACCCGATTATTCGGTGTTTGAAATTACGCATGGCGTAGTGACGGTTCCTTTTTTACTTGCAGTTGCCGATGTGTCTGTACATTGCGAATCAAAATCTAGCATTAATTCGGCAGGATTTATGTGGGAGAATGCGTGTATATTTGCATTCAAAATGTGTGCTATAGTTTGCGTTCCTCTCGACACACCTACCATCTTCTACCTACATCATCATGGGGCAACCAGCGGTGGCTGGACACCTGATTCCCTGTGCAAAGGGTGTTTGGAGGAATTTCAACCTATACTCAGACCGTTCATAGGCAACTGTACAGACACACGCTCGTGCAGATGTAATGTGTGCCTACGTCAGGCTCCGTCACTCCGAAGTCTGGCTTCCTATACCGTTTTCCATCTTACGTTACATTTATCCGAATTCAAGCTGACCCGCAGAACGTTATATCACCAGTATGTTTATGCTGTGAAGTCAAATATTGTTCCAGTCGATAGGTTGATTCCGCGTACATTTCCACAACTGCAATGTAATTTTGTGCGGTACAATCCTTGTGATATCCGTAAGCGATTTCACAAAGCCTGCATAATGCCTTCTGGACGCTACTGGTCCACATATTATGGGAACACTATGCAACTAGAGAAGAGGCAATCGCAACATTCTGTAACAACAAAGATATATGGTGGTGTGATTTTTGTATTAGACCTTTATTCACAATTACAGAATGTGTGTTCTGTTAACAGCATTTGGAGACTGTTCCGAACTACGTAAACAGATATATGTATAAATTGTTTCTATCATTTGCATATGTATTTTAAGACTAGACTGAGTGTTTTCAGGAATCAATAAACACCATACAACCATCTGGTACCTAGTTTTATTCTCTCATTATCCTTGGTGCAACACAAATGACCTTAATATAGAGTTTTCAGAACCACACCCTAACTCATGGCGGATGCCATGACTGCACCGTTACAAACATGCAACGTGCGTGATTATACGCATTTTAGCTACGCCTTAGAAATGTATAGTCTTGTTTCTGCGCGTGATAATTTGTGCTGACGCTACGGACCTCACGCCTCGCAAGATAGAGCGGTTGCTGACACATGCTTACATCACCTCTCATACACGTGCCGGGAAACAAGGTAAGATGCTATACACTTAACAGTCCCTTCTTCCATTCAATCAGATACCGCACTTAAGGCCAAATAAGACTATTTTTGAATGCAGGAACTTACTACGTAAATTTCCTCATTTCCAGACCATACGCTCAACATATACCAATCCTCACGGCGGCGCCACATCCATTCAGGGGTGTTCACCACCTACCAATCCTCACGGCAGCATGCGGGGCGTAGACTATCTTTAGCCACGTATTATTCATAGGACTTTCTTACATTCACTTACATACCGTACTTACGGCTTCATATACCTCTTTTTTCATGCAACAACGTATCAAGTAACTATCCTCTTTTCACTTCTACCCTACACATCCACACGGCGTCACGGGAGGCGTAGGGAGGGCCTGGAGAACAACGCCATCTTCAAACCTGCACCTACGACAACTCTTTTTCGACATACCTGCGCCATCTTCATCCTATCCTTTTTAATAATACTCCCTATACCCATCCACACGGCGGAACCAGGCGTAGGGGGCATGGAGGCTAGCCATCACGGTTGCCAACTTGCGGCTTCGAACCACCACTACTTCTTCTAACAACCTGGCTCTAAATTTTACCTTCTTAATAATATACTCCACCCGACAAAATACCTACTTCATCTAGTCGAAAGCCGGGCGACATCTTGAATCGATACTTTTTAATAATGTGGACTGTTTGGTTCCTGTATTATTCACTTTTTTATACAGGGTGTGATAAAACTCAAAATATATTTCCAGCGACAATTACTTACTTTCTTAATAATATACTCCACCCTGACAAAATACCTACTTAATCTAGTCGAAAGCCGGGCGCCATCTTGAATCGATCCTTTTTAATAATGCGGGCCAAACCCCCATATTACTACTGAGTTTGTACCAAAGTATTAGTCCAGGCCCGAAGCACAAATATTGGTTTCGTAACAAGGCCAATTTTTACGGTGTGGATTTGTGAGCTTCTCGCCCAAAACCCAAGTCGGAGTTCCACCCCTTGTCGTCCTTCGTTACTGCTTATTCAATATATTGGCAGCTACCTTCCCAACTGGATTCCGTTCCTCCACCCGCAACCTGAGGATGCGCCATACCGTGGTGACAGGGACCCGCTTATTTCTCGAAACTCTCAAGTGGGACAAAATCACTTCTTAAAATATAGGTAATAAATACCTTGAAAGGGTGCAGCATTTCAGATATTTGGGAACAACCCCAAGAAATCAATATTCCATTCATGAAGAAATTGAGCCAAAGGGAGTCAGGGAATGATTGCTATTATTCGGTGCAAAATGTTTTGTCTTCAAGTTTTCTGTCCAAAAGTGTAAAGGTTAAGACTATTAACTATACTTTTTATGGGTGTGCAACTTGGTCTACTATTTAGGGAGAGACATAGACTGAGGATGTTCGAGAGTTGACTACTGAGGAAGATATTTGAACCTAACAGGGACCAGTTAACAGGGGAGGGGAGAAAATTACTCTACGACGAACTGCATGATCTGTATTCCTCACCAATTATTATTCCGTTCATCAAATCAAGAAGAATGAGATAGGCGGGGTATGCAGCACGTATGAATGACAGGAGAGGTGGGGAAATGTGAGGGAAAGAGACCATTTGGAAGATCAAGAATAATAAGAATATGAATTTTCAAGAACATCAGATGATGATTTACAAACAATGGCACACCACTTGAATCTTATAGCAAGAAAATACAAAATGAAGTACAAAAACAAAATCAATGGCAATGTGGGGGAACCACATACAGAGGGTAAAAATTGTGATAAAAGACAACATTATTGAACAAGTAACAGATTTTAAATACTTGGAGTATCGCATATCAGAATACGGAAGTGATTTAGAAGATAAATTGCAAACATATAACAAAATAAACGGAGCTATACGGA
>Ga0123355_10006330_pt1 | contig 17515 bp, 10 predicted proteins | sample TergutEmb28metaG_3_FD_89872 | JGI IMG/M metagenome (GOLD analysis project Ga0123355, IMG submission 89872) | Embiratermes neotenicus P1 segment gut microbial communities from Petit-Saut dam, French Guiana - Emb289 P1 | ecosystem: Host-associated > Arthropoda: Insects > Digestive system > Gut ...
GATAGATTCACTACAAAAGACAGCTATACTTGGAACATCACACATAATACGAAAAGTACTGCAGTGTGAAGCTTGAAGCCTGAGCAGTGGGGATCACCGCTAGTTCAAGAGAAGTACCGGGAAGAAAAGGCCTGTGACAAGAGACATCCATACTTATAAAAATAATATTTATTTACTGCAATTGGGTTGTCACCCGGTGGCAGTGGTTATTTTACATGTATAGAAAATATGAAATTGGTTACTACTAAATTTAAGTCGTGAGGGCTACATGAGAAGCATGTAGTGGCAACTTGGAATCTTGGGAACCATCTCAGCATTTGTTTTTAGGTACAGGGAAACCAAGAAAAACCTGTGACGAGATGGCCGGTCGCAGGGCCTTCCGAATACTAGGACAAAAAAATTAAATAATAAGTATTCCGAAAATTGTGTCTAATTTTTGTTTGTGGTAATGAAAGGGTATTGAGACAAATATGGTGGAAGAATACCGATGGGTGGTAAGGCAGGCGGCGGGGCCGGGGGCGGTGGCGGAGCGGCCATGCTGCGGCCGATCGGGTTGCAGTGTGTTAGAGTTTATATTTCATTTGAACTGCCTTTTGCATACTTGAATGTTTGGTAAAATAAATACTCAATTCCAAAATGCACAAATTCTGACTGGTGCCGGAACTTCCGGAAAGTAGTTACTGCGTAGGTTGGGAAGTGTATGTAGTTATAAATATAAACTTACACATATGTTCAACTTTTCTGTCGTCTTTTCGTTTAGAAACATCACATTTTGGAAACTAACGTCAGTAAGGTTTTTGAAACTTTTTTGATCTTCAGAAGGGGTTCAACTTTGAAACCTGTTGTTTATTAGATGGGGTTCATTTTTTAAATCTGTTGTTTTTCATTAGGTGGGATTGTTTTTTGGAACCTGTTTTTGCTCATTAAATGGGGTTCGTTTTTGAAACCAGTTATTGTTGTTCATTAGATAGGTTTCTTTTTGACATCCGAAGCAGGAAAGGCCCGTTTCCACAGCATACGTGAGATTCAAATCCAAAATTTAAATTTGTGAGCCGACAATTGAAATGCATACTTTTAAGACACGCGACCACAGCTATCGGTAAAAGATATTTGGAATAAAGGAACCAGTAACTTAAAATGGAAGACGCCAGACACCAGACATACAAAAGAAGCTAAATACAAAATGCGATAAACCTTAATATGGGCGAACGGTGCTGACTGTGCACAAATTTTATGTCCTACACGTCACATTTATTCGTGTTTTGCATATTTAAATCAAGGATTTTATTATACGATTATTATCATGTGTACAACTGTGTTCCACTCAAAACGAGTTCATTTTAAAAACCACTTTTCCCCAGCGCCTCTTCTATCAACTGAACAGTCAATACGTGTGGTTTGTCACGCGCGACACACTTACTACGGTTCCCTTTACAGTTCACGTATATATTTGGCAAACGTACAAAATAATGGGTATTACCTTCAAAGGAAAGTATCATGCATAAAAGTTGCAGGAATTCATAACCTACAATATACACGTATGCCATAAATGGAGTTTATTATTCAGATTCCTGCCTGTAGTATAGATCGTTTATGGTAGTGTCAAACGCAGTGCATACAGTTGGATCATACCTGATATGACTGGCATACAGCATTCTTCCACCACTAGTCTGTCTTATGACATTTCCATAGCCTTTTCGAAAGTGAGTTCCCCACAGTGTGTGTGATCCAGTGCTTCTTACTTCAATTTCCAGTACCCTCTTGCTTCCTTAAGATAACAAAATAGCTGCTTATGCCTTTTTCCTCATCTTTTCTTCACTGATATCCTTCTTCCTATATTTCTTCAACAGTGTGTTTTAGAAAGCAGTTCCTGTGCAAGATGTGACCATCCAGTTAGCCTTCCTTCTGTTTACTGTACGTAGGATATTCTTCTCCTTCTTGACACTTTGTAACACTTCATTTTTCACACTATTGGTGCAACTGAACTTCTCGCTTCAATATATAGTATATATATATATAATATACATATATATATATATACGTATGATTTATTGGAACAATTTTAGGACTGCAGCAAATTATTTTAGAGAGTTCCTCAGTATGTAGCATGGAAAATTTATAGAAACGAATAAATCACAAACAAAATTGACAAGAGGATACTTCAGTGATTTTATTTTATGGTACTGATGTTTCTTTCCAAAAACCCAGTGTTTTCTTCCAAAAACAGAATTTTATCTCCAGGACGGTATGGTGTCACAATTCATAACAACATAAAATGAAACATAAGTGCCACGAAGACCTGAAAACTCACGTTCATTACTTTTTTTTTACTAAAACCTCTTTTCAATGAAATTTATAATTTCTTGCTCTTATCTTTCCTGCCAAACTACTGCGTCAGCGAACCGAACACAAAGAGGGCCACCACTTGTTTGGCAGGAGGCAAGACACGGCATAATTTGCGTTGCTGCGTTTGCGTCTCTTATGAATAGATTGCTATCTGCGTGTTACAGCCTGGGTCACACAAAGAAACTGAAAGGGATCTCCCTTATTCACGGAGTACTTCAGTAATTGTGCATTTTCTAGTAAAACATGCGGAAACTGCAGACATATATTTTATGTTTAATGCTTCGCTACACGTAACTGACTGGACACTGACTTTCCTAAATTTGGTTTTAGTCAGAAGGTGTCTGTTTTGTGGAAACACTGGGCTCTCTATGTGATGCCAATGTTCGCAGGGTGATAGTTGCCAGTAGGTGCCTGTTGTGTGAGAGTATTAGTAAAGCTAAAGCAATCCCATTACAGGCCTGCACAAGCCCAGAGGGTTTCAGGAGGTTGAGGCTCCCAGATTTGAAGAAAATAGGCACATGAAGGTGGTAAGTTTGTGAGCTCTAGGCACCGGCCACCTTTACCCCCAGGAAATAGTCTTGGTACTAATTTATGTTAGAGACTGAGTCAGACTCAGGGCCATAGTGCGGCCGGGAGGATTATGTCGATGAAAAATTCTAATGACACCATCGGGTATCGAAACCGCGACCTTCCGACTTGTAGCGCAGTGCCTCAAACAAATGCGCCACAGCGTGCCCCGAAAGTATTAGTGGTTCTACGTAGTGCTAGTGTGTATGTATTGTGATAACTACGAGTATTATTCTGAATTAGACACTACAACATTAGAATTCTAACATCGTTTACGCCCAAACCTTTTCAGTTAGTAGTAAATAAATTATAAATCTCTAATTATGTACTGTTTAGTGAGATGCAGCAAAGGAGGAACACTGTTGAAGAATATGGGAAAATTAGATAGTATATCCGCGAATGATATCACCGGCCGAGCCTAGCACAGGGAAATCCACATGGTGTTACAATACACAGTTACACACAAACGGTACTTCAGGCCGTCTTCTTACGGTCTATACCCTTGTACGTAAATACCAAATGGAATTTATGGATTTGCAGGTATTAGAATATTTGGGCTGCGAGGACAAAATTCAACTAAAATCTTCATGGTTTTCATGGTTACACACTGTATCAATGATATCAAATGCTTTATTGTCCAAATAATGTACTCAAATATATAAAACTCTTAAATTGTTAAAAACCAGTTAAACTTACAAGTTTAATTGGTTTTTAACAATGTAAAGGTTTTATATATTTGAGTACATTAGTTGAACAATAAAGCATTTGATTTAGACTGAAATATGTAAACTCGAAACATTTCATCATGTAATAGTTGTAATAAAAATGTATGGTAATGTAATTCAGCACACACATATTAAATAAAAGATAGAAAATGTTTGATTATAGATTATTTCGAAAAATTGTACACAATTATACCATCTACAGCGGATACGAAATCTGGCCTGTAAATACCATAAAGCCACTTACAAAGAAATTAAAAGTGGTGTTCTACGTGAAACATGTTACCGCCAAATCCACTGGTAGTCACAGGATTTATATGATAACTGTACATTGTGTTATAGAGAGGCAGTTGGTTTACGTGCCAGGTACGGAAAGTGAATCACCATCACGAATACAGAAAACACTGAACTACATAAACGTAAACCGTTTCTCCTCAAAGTTACATACTCCGAGTTTTAGACATCCTTTTAAACGTGACTAGACTAGCTGTAACAGACTCTGATCTGAGGACCTCATTTTATCAGTCCAATCTTTCAAAATTTAAAGCATTTACAATACAAACCCGAAAGCACTCGCAATGGGTTTGAGCCGCTAATTTTAAATACTAAGTCGAGCAGATGAAAAATCATACTATAGAGCAATTTATGCCTTAGTAAAAGGTAAACAAATTTTTTCACATCAGATTCAGATACAAAAAAATGCCTATCTCAACAGACCCAAACTTCGAAGTATTATTAGAAGATACTGCATATATTTTACTGCCGAATTGGAATAGTTGAGGCCTATTTTTTACGCAAAGAAGAGAAGATAAATGAATAGGATTCTTATAATAAAACCAACTAGATGCACTAATTTCTCAAATTTATTTTTGGAATAAAAGTCTACATGTTTCTGACAGTTCTTCTGTCCACCATTAGGAGCTTTTTCACTGTACACACAGCAATGTTATATGTCGTAGAGGTTGCTGACAGCTTGCGAGTAGGATCAGGACGGAACCAGTTCCGTCCTGATCCTGCTCACAAGCTGTAAGACATATAACACTACTGTGTGTACAGTGAAAAACTCCTGATGATGGACAAAGGAACTCTCCGAAACATGTAGAGTTTTATTCCAAATATAAATTTGAGAAAATAGTAAATATAGTTTGTTTTATTACAAGAATTTATCACGATACACGCTCACCTGAACGTCAAATGAATAGGTGTTTTAGTGTAAAAACGTGAATGGATGAGAGATTACATCTAAGATCCGTATGAAGATGAGAAGATATTATTAAATGGATCTTCAGTAAATATTATTGGACAGGGTAGCAAGGAATCATGCGGCTAAGTACAGCCGATGGTGAGCTTTGTCAATACGGTAATCAACACCGAGATTTAAAAAAAAATATTCGTGGAAATCTGACGAGAGACTGTGTTCATTGTAATCAGTTCTTTAGTCGTAACATATAACAATGGAGTTAGTTTTTCGGGTGCGGGATACTTGATTGTGGTAAATCACTGAAGTGCTCAAATAAGAAATAAAAATAGTTAATACACTCGAAAATAAATAAAATGTTTCCACAACGGAAACGTCAGTGCTAATGTGAAATTTAAATAACTGGTTCCATCTGATAGAAAGAGGAGTTCAGACATACACTTACACGTACATGTACACGTACATGTTGCCCACTCCGTTAAATGCATACTCATATACGGCCCATCATTCTCTCGTTACTTGTCAAAAAAAACCATCACTATTTGAATAAAGAGAGACCAGCTTGATGTCTCTTGCTTCATTATTCCTTTATTTAATGCTCAACATGTTTCGGATGTTAATACATCCATCCTCAGGAGCTTGCGACTTATTACTTGAGTTATTTCATGGGATGTATTGCTCTGGTTTGATGTGTGTTGTTGTTACGTTGTGGTTTGGCTGTGGTGGTGTGGTATCCGGATGCAGGCTTCAGCCTGCATACGGATACCACACCACCTTAGCCAAACCACAACGTAACAACAACACACATCAAACCAAAGCAATACATCCCACGAAATAACTCAACAAATAAGTCGCAAGCTCCTGAGGATGGATGTATCAACATCCGAAACATGTTGAGCATTAAATAATGAAATAATAAAGAAAGTGACATCAAGTTGGTCTCTCTTTACTCAACTATCAAGATGATGCACGGTCCAATAAACATAAGATATCACTATTTGTTACTAGCCACGTATTCAAGGGTTGTTTTGTCTGAGGACTGCATTTTAATTTCCACAAAATATTATCAATTAAATATGACACCAAATCTAATCCTCTGGAGACAGAGAATAGAGAAGTTTCAGAAACCAGTGAAGATTTTAAAGTATCTACTGGAACTGAAATTCTTCAAGAGCATGTCATGTTTTAGCATATTCATTCCAATTATCAAGCGCACCTTTATCAGCGACACAAATGCAAACTATATTCAATGGCAAGATTAAATCATAGGAGATATAAATTGTTTCAGCATCCCCGATTTTAATGGTTTGTAGCCTCGTGTACAAACTGCAACCTAAGCCTTTCTTTTTCTTCTACGGAATAAATTGCAGTAAATCACTTGAAAAGGTTCTGCTCCGTTAATTTTGTGGTATTTTAATTTAGCGAAGACGGATGGAACTTCAAATAAAAGAACAATTAAACCCTCATGAAGTGGATTTATTGTGAATTAAACACCAGCATAAGCAGCATAAGAAGCCTCAGATTCTCGTCGATACACAATATTACAAAGTACATATTTTTTTATATCACATCCTCGCCGCGATGTAAATGAAATCTGTGCTCTTCTGGGATTTTACACAGCGTAGAATGCTAATTCCGTTCCGACGTTTCGGGACAAAAATTCGGTCCCAAATTCAAGAGTCAAACAGTCTTCTTGGACTGCACGACCCTTGAAGATGGGACCGAATGGTTGTCCTGAAACATCGGTACAAAATTATCCTTCAATGCCGCGTAAAATCCAGAAGAACACAGACCTCATTTACGTACTTTCAGTCTATGATGATATTTTACAGCGCTTCCCTATGTAAGTGCACACCACAGATACCTTATATGCGAATGGTATGCAGTTAATGGTATAAATATTGCCATCGGTAATAAAAGGAATATTTTTCCCATTGTGAGCAGGAACAGTAAGCTATTTTATGTGTGCTGGAATTTTAATGGATTTTCAACAGTATGAAACAGACGTGATTCAGAAGTTTGGCTTTTTTTTTTTAGCAGCTTTACGTTTAGTGGACTGATTATAATTTCTCGTAACTTCGACTCTAAGCCTCTGCTAGATATATTTCTTAAACTATGCTTAAATAAGCGGTATTAAAATGTGTTTACGCTTATTTCTGATCACTTCGATTTCTACAATACTGCACATCGACCAAAAACAGCGGATTTACACATCATCAAACTATACATTTTCAGTTTAACACAGTAAATAATTGTGTGTTTTTACGCCTGTTTTATTTCAGTCTGGAATTTCAGTACTACGTCTATACAGTGGGGACCGCGGTAGCACAGTGGTTAAGGTGCTGTGCTACAAATCGGAAGGTCGCTGGTTCGATCCCAGCTGGTGTCACTGGAATTTTTCGTTGACATAATCATACCGATCGCACTATGGCCCTGGGGTCGACTCAGTCTCTAACAGTAATGAGTACCAGGAACATTTCCTGAGGGTAAAGGCGGCCGGTGCGTAAGGCTGACAACATTACCACTATCCTGTACCGTTGTCATGTAATCTAGGAACCTTAACTTCCTGGAACCCTCTGGGCCACGCTAGGCCCCTAACGGGACTGCTTTACCTTTTATGTCTGTACAGTGCCGCTTCACGTATAAAGGAATGACACAATGCTTGCCAACATTATGCTGTAAAATGGTTAGGACACGTGCCACTTTTTGACACAAAACACCTTGCATTTTCTTCCAAATCGCGCGTTTGTTTGTCTCGTATAATTCTCTGCATAAAGCCTCATTATTTCCGTAAACAACACTAAAATATTTACTTCCTAATTAAGACAAATTGTGTTTAATATAAGGTAGATAATAACACATTTACATGGCACTTAGATAAGATCACACTTCAAGTTATTAAACTGTTTCATCAATACTAATTTTCTGGCTTCATGCAAGTTTTCTCCTAAAAATTCAGAAAGATACCGCTACCCCAACACTTGTTCTGCTAATAACAGTGTCATAAAAATATATTATTCTCGAAAATGTATAACAAATAATACCCGAGACTTACTTAACCCCCACTCTGCAATTATGACATCAGATGAATTAACGAGGAAAGTGACAGGAAAGCGCAGTTGTGTATGGATTATAAACTGCTGGCAGATGTTAGACCTTCCGGAGTTTGACTGCGTGGCAGGTGATAAACAACTTGGAAGCAGGCAATAAATAAATTAAACGTGAATACAGGACAACAACGTGAAGAGAAAGTGGTCAGTACGTCATGTGATCGCACTCGCAGGGATGTTATCATTCCAGAGTTCCGGAATTCTACAACAATAATTCCACCCCTCTGCCACACAATACATTTGAACGGGTCATAAGACGTGATGTCATTACCTTAGTAGGTTTACACGGCTGAACAGTGCCATAAACATTCCAGTACTACTTAACGTTATGTCAGTGCAAAGAGGCTTGTTGAATGCAATTTTCTCTCAGTATATTTACTAAAGAAGCTGATATCTCCATTAGAATACACATAAAAAATGCCCGCCACACACGGTTTCAAAACTTGTTAGTTACAGTGTAAGCAACGCAGGGTTCTGGCATTCAGCAATTCACTTATGAAATGCGATACACCCATTTGTTACGTTCGTGTGTATAAGGTTAGGTAACTACTGTGCCGATAATATTTTTGTTATCGACTATATAAACTAATGAATACACAACAAAGCTATAACTTTACAAGTTATCTGCGTGCATATTCTCTCCTAAAAATGTCGGGGAATATTCGCCATCTTCATGGAAACGATAATGCAAAAGAGATTATTTTTTCCCATGGCGCAAGAGTCCCTAGTGGGCCAGTAATCCCCAATTTTCGAGGCTTCAAAATCACACTCAGACACATCACATTCTGTAAGTCTCTTCTGGACGAGTGATCAGTCCGCGCACAGATCTCTATCTGGAAACACACTACACTCAAAAGAGACAGCTACTCATGCCCGGGAGGGATTCGAACCCACATACCTAAGCCTTAGACCGCGCGGCCACCGGGATGTGCCAAAGGAGTTATACTGCTAGTAGATTAATGGAACTAGATACTTCTGGATCGAAGAATTCCATACTAGATATTTGTACGCCCACAACTACATACATCGCTAACATAAAATACAAACAAAAGACAACTAAATAAACTCTTGACAAGGACATGTCAGGAAAATATTTGTACTGTTGTATCCATAGCTGCTACAACACTTTAAATGCAGTATATGTAAGTTGTAACTTAATTGTTTTCCTTAGCCAGGGAACTTTTATTCCATAATCAAACACTTGCTTCTTCGGAATTAAAAATAAAAGAAATTTTGCATAAATTGATCACCATCATCATCATAAACATCAAGGATTGGACCCCTTGATCCGTTCCGTCTCCAGAGTTACAGTTGCTCGCGCCAACGCTTCTTCGGTCTTCCAATTGTTCTTCTTCCTTGTGGTCTGTAATAATATGATTTCAAAAGGATTCGGTTTTGTGGCATTCTTTGCAAGTGTGAAAGCCAGTTCCGTCTGTATTCACCTATCTTGTCTAGTATGCCTGTAATCCGTAGTTCGCGGCGTATGTAGTCATTTGTTTTGTGGTCATGAAGGGTGTAACCTACCAGAGGTCTCAGAACTTCGTTTCTGCCTTTCCAATTCTTCGTCTTTGTAAGGCTGTTAGAGTCCAATTTTCTGACCCATATAAAATTGTAGGTAAAAACAGTGTGTTTTATATTTTCAAAATAGTTTCCATTCTCACTTTCTTAAAAATAATTCTCTTAATAGGACCTATTAATTGTAAAAATTTGCTAATTATTTAATATAAATTAATCCAAATAACTTTTTATGTTCTGCTGTTGCTGATTCTAGCACGAACACACCAGTAACATAGCTAATTAGCCGCCTATATATCCATCTAAAATATGTTTCTGCTTGTCATTTCAAGTCATTTCACATTAGATACACATCTATATATGACTGACATGTAGAATATAAAAACTGATTATATAAATAATGTTTTAGAGCATCACTCAAAGATTAATGTGACTTAAATTATTTTGAACTTTCCAACTGTCGGCAGTACGACTAACAACAGATGAGTTGTACTTTACAGCAAAAACAGCGCGCATTTTCACCACCCACAAATCAGAACTTAAACTAGGAGAAAGTTCATTTACATTACTCTGCTCGCAACAAGGTTTTACAGCTTCAGGCGCATGAGGCTTTGTAGAGAGCGCTACAGGAAACGGCGGTGCCCAGAAGCGATTTACTCATGCTGCTTCCTGTTCTTCGTTGGTTTGTGTACTGCTCGGCGTGTTGATGTACAGAAAGGACACTTAGTACCACATGAATGAATATCATTACATATAATACACTTATTCAGTAGTGTACAACACAGGTTGATTTTGACTGAAACTGTGCTTTTACATGTGCGCTACATGTTTCGGCCTGTACCTAGGCCATCCTCAGGCAGTCAATACCAATGTCTTACAAAGGAGGACACAATAAACTCTAAGGGTCCCCTTGTTTATCATCACAATTTTAAAATATTAAAACATAGAATACAAAGTAAAACTATAAGAACTAAATACTTTTTAAACATGTATATATAAAGACTTTTATTAGATTTACGTCCTCGTTGAAGAATAAAAGTCCAACTTGATGTCACTTGCTATTTTATTGCACTTCTTATTTGCTCAACATGTTTCGGACATTAATATATTCATTATCAGGAGCTTGAACTATTCTGTTGAATTACCACATTGGTCTATTATTCTTGGTTCGATGTGTGTTGTAGTTTCGGTGTGGTTGGGTTGGAGCGGTATCCGTGTTGCAGGTTGAAGCCTGCAACACGGATACCACCCCAACCCAGCCAGACCGAAACTCCAACACACATCGAAACAAGAACACACAACCAATGTGGTGATACAACAGAAAAGTCGCAGGCTCGTGATGATGGATGCATTAATGTCCGAAACATGTTGAGCATAGAAGAAGCGAAATAAAACTTAGTAAACAGTGACATCAAGTTGGTCCCTTATTCTTCAACTATCACAATGGCGCATGGTCGAATATGCATGAGATTTGCGAAAATTATGTTAAAAATGTTAAGCCACCAGTCTTGCCAGCTACTGCAGGTAATAAATTCTTATTACTTTTACGCGAAGTTCTTCCTTATTTGCATCAGAACCTACACTACATTATGTACGTACTGAGAACACTCAACTTTTGTCACATAAAAGGTGACTGTTTGGCTTTAGTCATTTGCAGATAATATCTTGGTGCTCATCAAGAACAACAAAACGACTTATAAAATCTGTTACGAGTATCGACAACACTTGAGGAAAATCAGATCGAAAAGTAAGTAAATGAAGCATTGACATCATCTGAATATCGCTGTTGTGTGTGTGCAGTTCGTTCCCTTTTATTACTAACAGCATTAGGAACTTAAAAATTGTTGGTCTGAAAAATTTTTATGTGCTTTCGCAAAACTGCGAAAGGTGACTATTATCCATTTCATGTTTCTCTGTCTGTCCGTCCGTCCGCATCGAGCAACACGGCTACCGCTGTACGGATTTTCATTAAATTTTATATTTGAGGATTTTTCGAAAATCTGTTGAGTGAAATTCAAGTTTCATTCAAATCTGACACGAATAACGGGTACTTCACGTCAATACCTATGCACTTTATGACAGATAATATCTCGTCACTTCTTCTTAGACAGAGAAATTCTGCAGACAAAAGTAGTAGATAAAATCAAAATACATACAACCACAACGGACATAACAACCAGAAGCCCAATCAGCGAACAATGACCCCAAGAAATAACACACGTCACACACTTGACCCTAATATAATTACAATAGTATAATAGATATAAATCAAGTTAGGTGCATGATACGAATCACTGCAAAAATTGTAAGCCATCTGGGATCCCAAATTCGCGCAACCACACTGTAAAGAACTTCATGGTTCTTAGCTTAGCCTGAGGATGACTTTTTAAGTCGAAATATGTCGCGTTAGCTTAAACTCATGCCTTTATTATATAGTTGTGTTGGCGGAAATATATATTAATAAAGTGAATATATCAAAATACATATTTTATATTCAAAAACGTTTTCCGAAAATCATGGCCTCTATGAGATAAGTAGAAAAATGTAACGTTGGACGGGTTACAGATGACGGTGCCTGCGCACTGCATGCTGGATTGAATAACACACACTCAGAATATTTAATAAGCATTGCTTAACCAATGTAACAATAGTTGCACAAAGGCGCCTCAATGTTACGTTATATTTACACTGCCTGTCTTGAAGCAGAAATAAGTTTCTCCGCAAAACTGTGTTGACTCTATGGCTTCGGAGAAAAAGAAGAAGCTACCTATCATTGCCATGAGAAACAAAGGAAGTTAATGTAGGTTGACAGTAAAAATGTCAGGAATTATACGCGCCCTATTTAAAGGCAAATACTAAGGTACTGATACCTGAAGGGCAGATAAAAACACATCAGACACTTCTAATTACATCAAAGAGACGTTTATCTGAAACTATAACTGGGTAAAAAGTCAGATTCGTTAAAGAGCCAACATTCTCACAGATTGACTCTTTATGGACGTTACCTTAAGGCTGTTACACCGAAAATACTTGACGCAGTGATTATTGTTTTAGAAGCAACTTCAAAATGTAATTTCTTCAACTAAGCGCTCTAAAATATATAAACCTTATGATTTACAAGATTATGGTGTCAGAGATCTTGTGGTTGTATTTTGGGAATTGTTTTCATACAGCTGCAAAGAATGGTTATCACGTGTCGTAACCAATGACGTCTTGCAGATAGAATTAGGCTTTATACTCGTACTTATTACACCTGCCAAAGTTAACAAATTTCCCTCCCATAAGTACGGCGATTCATATACTATGAGGGAAACCACAAGCCTTTCGAGTATGACAGCGATCGATTTCTTGCAATGCATCATATGGCCTTCTTAAGGCATCTCGTACAAAACACGACCCAATTAACCTCTGTGAAAGTTCATTCAGTAAGTTTTTTTTCTCCCCCAATAAAACCCAGACTCCATATGCACATTCTACATGCTAGGAATATATTAGTTTTCTCACCCGAATTTTATTTAGCTTTATTCAAGAACTGTACCTCAAAGCTTGTATTAAGCAACTCTCAACAATATTTATGTGATAATTTCATAGTATTTAATGAATTTACTCACAATTTTAAGTACTATAACCAATATCTAGGCTTAAATTTTGAAGTGAATAATAGTGCGATATTAAAGGTAAACAGAATTGCCTTCAATATAGTAACAGCTGATAACTTGTGTTTACTCAAAAGTTCTGCATCTTAACCTTCTGGCGCCGTAATTATTTTTTTTTTAAATTTTAGCACATTCTGTATATAAAATGTGAACAAAACAGGAACCAAATACGTTAGAATTATGAAACAAACTGCAGTTTGAAGAGAAAAAACGGAGAGTATATACCATGTTTAAAATATTCAGTACCTGTATTTGTTGAAAAAATATATAAAATGCAACGTTTAGAGGTTATCGGTGCGGTACGACCACTATTGGGGTCATTGGGCGTCAAAGGGTTAATATATTTTGTCCGACATCCTAAAGAATTACTGATTCCAGCAGACCTGCATTTTTCTCCTTTTGTACACAATGCACACATATTTCCGAAAAAAAAAGATTCTTATTTCAGAAGTATTCGGTTCAATGATCTTAATTCAGTTGAGCCAGATACGTTGACAAAACTTCTAAAAGTCCCTTGTTAGTTTTTGGCCGGTGACGTTTTCAAGCAGAAGACAAGGAGCGAATCACTTGTATGGCGATAGCGACACCGGATTGGCAGGCAAAGCAAAACAAATAGCCTGGCCTTGCCACCTCTCGTTCATCGTAGGTCCATTCGCCAACTCCGTTAGGTGTTTCGCCGGTCAGAAGCAAACAGATGACCTGTACTTAACCTGTACATATGTTACAATCACTGTCTGTCTACAACGCACCTCAACAACACACGTCTGACCTGCGTTGAAACTTTCCACCCATTCGTAAACTTTCTTGAGTCTGATGCAGTTAGTGGCTTATTTAACTTCTGTTCTGCTGCAGATGTCACTAAATTTTGCAACCTTCCATGTAAGGAATACTTGAGCGTTGCTTTGTTGCTTTGGTGCATTGTGTAAACGGAGAAGCCATGTTTAATCTATCAAAATTGTGACCCTTCTATAATGAATTAATTTTATTTAACATCAATTAACCAGGAAAATTTACTATGGTGACGGCAGGAGGGTAGTAATCTCAACGAACACTTAAATCACAGGTGGATGTGTAATGCGCGTAGCAAGCATACAGACTAAACAAGTGTGCACACTAACTGAGCATTTTTACTAAGCGATCATGTAGACTAACCGAACATGTAGCCTAGCCTATCATGTAGACTAACCGATCATGCAGAATAATAGATCTTGCAGGCTAACCGAGCACGTAAACCAACCGAGCACCTAGGCTAACTGATCATGAAGACAAATGGAGAATGTAGGCTAAGCCATCAGGTAAAAATAACAGACCATGTAAACTAAATGGACACGTAGACTCATTTAGCATTTAGCATAACCTGGTATGTAGAGTAACTGAGCACGTATTTTAACCTATCACGTAGCCTAAACGAGTATGTAGACTAACCTAGCGTGTAGAATGAACACGTACACTGATCATGTAACCTAACCGAACATGTAGACAACTATAATGTAGACTGAACATAACACTATGTATACACCCAGCATTTAGACTAAGCACGTAGACTTCTAAAACTGTGATATCTTCATACAAACTGAACTTAAAAGTAATTTCGCTTCAAATTTTCACTGAAGCGTTGTATCGCAATCAGACAAGACAGTCACTCCCTGTAGGCTGTATCAGCTGTATCAGCTGTACCAACTGTATCTGTCAACGTCGGCGTGTACTTTCTAAATAAAACATACGTATCTTTGTGGTATTTGATTTCGAATATATGTGTATATATATGTATATAAACAGAGGGTGCCAAAACAACGTATGCACATAATACATAGATAATATCTCTTAAAATGTGTATACATTTTTGGTACCCCTGTACATATATATATACACACCTTTCAGGCCCCAAAATACAACACATTACTTCCGTGTGAATGTATTTAAAACTTAATTTTATCACACAATAATCGAAACCTCAAAACCTCAGTTTCATTTTCTTGTATCTTCAAGCCTGACAGCCTCACGTTATATCAGCAGGTGAACATGAGGATTTAGCAGTTAATGCGATGTGCTATTTCTGCGCATGCCTGTAGGACATGTCTATGATTATTAAAATTTGCTTTCCGTCTACGTTACGTTACTCTATCATTCTCATTATGAAAACATAGAGCCTGATCAGAGGAGCCGCAGGTCATAAGAGTACAAACAGCGGCTCAGGTCCGGATGTTTGACCTCCTTTGCACAAACCACATGCCATGAAAGCAATCACATATTCGGGGAAGTTACAACTGCTGTTTAGTAATAGTATTCTCGAAACTAATTAAAGAATTTCAATGAATATTAACTTCTATACTTGAAGTTGTCAGTCGAGTTTCATAATCTTCCTTTTTGGTCGAATTTAGCCCCGCTTAACACAAAAATGATTTGATTAAAACACGTTTCTGAGAAAAGGTCTTATCTTTCAAGAATGAAAAAACTGCACGTGTTTACAAGTCGTATAAGGAGCAGTCATTACTGAGCACAATGGATGACAGGGATAGGAAATTTGTGCAACAAGAATGTTGCGCAATATAGATGTATTGTTGTATTATTGAACACAATGTGTGACAGGGATAGCAAATGTTTTACCAAGAATTTTGCGCAATGTAGCTGTATTGTTGCTGTATTATTGGGCACAATGAATGAGAGGGATAAGAAAAATGTGCACCAAAGATGTGGCTGAAGAGATTTTGCTGTATTATTGAGCACAATGAATGACAGGGATTAAAGAAATGTGCACCAAGGATGGTGCTCCATAGAGTTAGCTGTATTGTTGAGCACAATGAGTGACAGGGATAAAAAAATGTGTGCATCAAGAATGTTGCGCAATATAGCTGTATTTTTGCTGAGTTACTGAGCACAATGAATGACAGGGATTAAAGAAATGTGCACCAAGGATGGTGCTCCATAGAGCTAGCTGTATTGTTCAGCACAATGAGTGACAGGGATAAAAAAATGTGTGCATCAAGAATGTTGCGCAATATAGCTGTATTTTTGCCGAGTTACTGAGCACAATGTATGACAGGGATGAGTAAAATTTACACCAAGGATGTGGCTGAAGAGATTTTGCTGTATTATTGAGCACAATGAATGACAGGGATTAGATAAATGTGCACCAATGACGTTGCTCAGTAGAGTTAGCTGTACTATTGAGCAAAATGAGTGACAGGTATAAAAATGTGTGCATCAAGAATGTTGCGCAATATAGCTGCAATTTTACTGTATTATTGAGCACAATGAATAACAGGGATGAGGAAAATGTACACCAAGGATGTGGCTCAATAGATTTTGCTGTTTAGTGCTGTATTATTGAGCACAATGAATTAGAGGGATAATGAATATATGCATGAGGAATGTTGCTAAATACATTATTTTTTTATTTTAATATTTTCTATTTTAATACTTGGTCATAGCACAAAATAAAAATGTCGCCCAATACAATTATCTGTAATGTGCAGCCACAAAGTGTGACGCACAATACACAGCAGAGTATCTTTAAGAACATCATGATAAAAAAGTCTGTCATTCTAAAGTGCGTAAAACGTCGCAATGAAATCGTCTCTGGACGTACATCTAACATCTCTTGCACTCGTAGATTAGTGGCAAAGTACAGTAGTTGTACACTGGGGTTTCTGCTGTTTACTGGGAAAAAATTTATAATTTTGGGTTAAATTTGACTCAATGGTAAGAAACTTTATGTTCAACAAGTCCCGTTTTAGTTTCTGCGTACAATTTTGACAAAAAATTGTATATAATCATAAGCAGAGTAACTGGTGAAAATTATTCTTTAGTCACACAAAATAAAATATTTCGTATGTTCACCTGCCTCGACAGGCTACATTTTTTTAAATCCTGCTTTTCTTCCAGAAATGTTAGATGCGGTGCTACACAGCCGTTATTTCTCCTCTAAATATAATTATTTATTGCTTTTCTAGGGACCAGTGCAGGGATTAACTGGTTGCTAGGTTGGAAAAATACTGAAGTTACGCACTGCCTAGATAAAAAATATGTATTAATTGTGAAGAACTTCACTGTGTATAAAAAATAAAGTAATTATTATAAGGCAAATGTAATCTTAAATTGTTGAAATAATACTTCCGAAAATAGTGGAAACGTTTTAATTTCTACATATATCATTTTTAAATTAAAATATTAAAGCGACAGAAATGAAGCTACTGAGACCTCTGGCAGGCTACACCCTTTATGACCACAAAACAAATGACTACATACGCCGCGAACTAAGGATTACAGGCATACTAGACAAGATAGATGAATACAGACGGAACTGGCTTTCACACTTGCAAAGAATGCCACAAAACCGAATCCCTTTGAAATCATATCACTACAGACCACAAGGAAGGAGAACAATTGGAAGACCGAAGA
>Ga0123355_10006331_pt1 | contig 17513 bp, 9 predicted proteins | sample TergutEmb28metaG_3_FD_89872 | JGI IMG/M metagenome (GOLD analysis project Ga0123355, IMG submission 89872) | Embiratermes neotenicus P1 segment gut microbial communities from Petit-Saut dam, French Guiana - Emb289 P1 | ecosystem: Host-associated > Arthropoda: Insects > Digestive system > Gut ...
ATAAAAAAAAAAAATACAAAATGTTGACAGAGACACAAAAAAAATAAATTTTTAAATTTCCCTTTTTTGTTTTTGAAATATTTTTTTTTTCAAAAAAAATTCCCCCCCCCCCCCCCCCCCCAATGCCATATTCCATTGTTGCATGAAAGTATGCAAAGTAAATCATTTTGATAGTGGAAATGCAACTGTAATAGCGCACAGCAACGTATCACTTTCTCCACCATAAGGTCAAATATCCACCTCAGCATCCTGTTCTTAAATATGGGTGTCAGTAACGCACACCACAAACAGCATATCTGTCCTCCTTTGAATCTTTCCATCCATCCATAATTATTCCCATAACTCACACTTCATTACAATAATTACCTTGTCAATCGCCTGTAAAGATAACTATAATTCACAAATGAGACCACAAACATTGGATGGCTGATCAGCAAGCCAAGAGTGCAGTTGTGTTACACATGTCCAAGAGTATTACCAGTACTCAAAATACAATCAAAACCAATCTCTCTCTCTCGCGCGCTCTCTTTCTCTCTCTCTCTCTCTGACACACACACACACACACACACGAAGAGAGGTACATATTATTTGTCTCCAACATCTGCACCACTGCAGGCAAAATAGCTTTAAGTAAAGCAATTTGCCTACTACTAGATTTTACCTCCTATTAGTGTTTCTTCATACAGTTGTGATCAATGAACAATGGTGAATAATTAATGTCAAATAATGTTCATTCCACAGTTCCCTCCTCTGGCTGGACAAGAATTGTATTTGTTACGTTACAATGAAATCTTCCACTACTCTGTGCACTTCTACCATCTCACCTGTACATACCGTGCATTCTGTACAATACATCAAAACAGCAGAAGCTCAACAAGCAACAATGTATAACATCTATAAAAACACAAAGCTAAAGTTACTAAAAATTAACACTGCCATCTAAATTTTAATAATTTTAATAATTTTGTAACTTTAGCAAGCACAAGGTTAAGACTCCCTGAAGATGAGGCAGATGCAACGAAACATGTAGGAGTACTTACGATATATAAAACATTATTTATATATTTATATATATATATGTTGTGCATTTCTTGGACTGGATAGTTAACTTTCATAGTCAGTTACAAGGTTGAAGTTATCTGTTGTTATTTACAACGGTAACTACGGATACGATACACAAAAATAACTTCTCAAGAAACAGCCACAAAACTTGTACTGATTTCCACAGGGAATTACTCTGCTTTTGGCAATGTTGTACCTGTGCATCACACTACAAAGATGGAAGTTATATCTCCACGAATGCTTAATATTGGCACTTGGTGAAGGTGCGTAGCTTCATATCCAACTGCTTTATACAAGCAGCAACGGAGAAACAAAGCCCATGCCCTTGCCCAGAATCAAACCCCGGTCGTTTTCTGCCCGCAACGTCATTATACTGAGCTACTGCGACTCGTGCCGTTAAATTACTATCTGGCACCAGAAAGCGCAGAACATTTGCAATTCAATGAATTATGTCGATAATGGTATTGTATTTCACGGCCCGTGATATGAGGGTGCACTGCTATAGTTATCCGCCGCGATCTATATAAACCGCGCCCGTGAAGGCGGAAGAGGTCAATGATGTATCTTGAGATGTAAGGAAAGAAAAATAGACGAAGCATTCACCACCTAAAATTAGGCATGGGGCGGGATACGGCCTGCACCGAAATAAATCCAACCACACATCTTGGGCTCAGCTACCAGACATAGAAACACTTTCGGACGGAGTTATGAGAGAACCGAGGGCATCATAACACTGCGATACGGTAACAACAGGACGTGGGCGTGTGAGAGCGACATACTCATTTGGCATCCATCCGTGTCTGACACTGATCCATCACCATCGGAAGGTCGTAACAATTACGTAAGCCTCCCAACTAAGCAAATTCTGGGGTGAAAATTTCTTGAAATTGGTTCCTTTATATGCTAACACAAACACGCACTGTGAATTCATAATTACACAACTTACTGATGGCGAAACGAATTATATGCAAAAATATCTAGCCAGCAGCACAGACTCCGACTAATTCGAACCAGCAGAGTCATTGCTGAGAATCAAAAAGCCCCTAACCGCCCAGAAATACCCTGCCTGTTGCGGAACCAATAGGTCAGTTAAGCGGCCCCTAGACGGTCAGTATTATTGCTCAGTATTTTTACCTTAAATTAATCCTGCACAATACGTTTCTCCCTAGACGACTCAATAATAATGTGCAATATTTTATTTTGCTCTTGGGTCACGACGAGTAAACACGTTGAGTGATACTGATGCTGATTCTGAAGCCATTGATTTAGCCCTGTGTTTAATAAAGGAAAAGAACTGCCGCTGGATCAACGAGTGGTACAAACGCACTTCACAATACACACACGAAAATTTCGTGACAAATTTAACACCGAGGGAGCCAAACGATTAAACATTTTATCTGCGATTCGACGATCCATTATCTGACGGTATACTCCATAGTGCTATCCCTAGAATCGACAAAGAAATAGCTAATATGCAAGACGCAGTCACGGCGCTTAATCCATTACGCTACGCTATTTGGTCACTGGAAATAGGTAACTGAATGAATATTGTGCAATGCTGTCCACCAACTATTCAATACAATGCACAATATATTATGTCAATCAAAGGTAAATTTGACACAATATACTATACAACCCTCCAATATTAAATCTAGAAGGTCAATAATACTGTGCAATAATTATACTGCACAGTACTGCTGGCCGTCCATGGTACCTTTACCAGTGTAGCTCGCTGGTCTCAGTACCGGGTCAAAGAATCCAGCCCACACGACATTCCTCACTACACGACATATTATCCCCCCATCCACACGTAAGTCTCCTGGCTTTCCGACAAAAAATCAGTATGTAATTCTTACACTCATGTGCCCACCAGGGTCACTGCCCTGTTGAAAAGTGCAAACTATGAAGCCTCGCCCATGCACTTTTCTCCAGCCTCCCGTTCAGATCCAAACATTCTTCAAAGCATCTTGTTCTCGAACACCCATGATCTACTACTGTACACACTTGAAGATTCAGTTCTTCCTGGATGTTAAGCCACGTCGTCTGGTAAAGTCACCGACATTACGGAGGAGCCTAGTGCCTCCGTCTTAAGAAATAACATGGACAGCATGGTCCTGAAGATGGGGGCATTACTTTCCTCCAGAACGTCACTAACTACAAGTCGAGATGGCGTAACACCCCAGAAGCTTTGCATCTCTGTCAACACCAATGTGAGAATATTAGATCTTGTACCCTGAAACGTATTGTGGTGACCCTTCCAGGGTGCGGGCGGGAAGCCGGGCCGTAACTTTTTATTAACGGTAACCGATGTATTCAAATTCAAAACACATTGAGGTGAAGTGCAGTTTTGTCTTATGTTTGGGACTTAATACCACTGCTTTCTGTTCTGGTTCGATTTGTGCATTAATCTCGACTCTCAATTTGTTACAAACTGAACTAACAAATGGCGGCCAGTGAAAAGAAGGGTAAAACCATTCGCAGTGAAGCTAGAGAAGTAGTAAACCACGTGAATCCATATGTGAACGAGAAGCAGTGGAAAAAGAGTCCTCACTTTACCTACTTGTCGTGCACTTGCAATAATAGCGAAGTACTCTGGTGTATCAGTGACAACAGCAAAAACACAAGATGGATGAGCAAAGGCACAAACGAAGCCCTCTGCACACAACAGGAAAATAAAGGAAGGGACGCTAAACCCTAAAAAAGTATTCACTGACGGGTTTAATTTGTGTGTGGTCAAAACAACGGTCATGGGCCTCTTTGTTTAACAGGACATTGTTCCAACCTCAAAAAAAAAAAACCTACCAACAATACAAAACAGATATTCCTTGTAAAGGTAAGGGGACAGTCTGTAAGAAGTGACCGCGTACTGTCCGGTGGCGTTGCTGTTTTTTGCCGAAGTAGGTAAACTTCGTTCAGAAGGAAGACATCAATATATTTACGTTATGATGACAAACAGGTGAAGTAAAAGGAAAGTCTTTACAGATGGCAATGCAGGGAAAAAGATGACTGCCGTTCATGCGTGTTCAGAGGATGGTTTCATAAATACTGTAATTCTCGGAAACGGGTGAAAGAAACACATCAATGAAGCCATTAATCGTTCTTCACAATGTACGGTTGCCATTTATCCATCAGGAAAAGAGGACGTATCAGTGGAAAAGGGGGTTTCCAAATTTTAGTCGAAAATGAGGGAGTATGGTGTCATCTGAAACAGTGTATGGCACGCACATTGACAGGTAAACAAGTACCAAAATTCTGGTCCCCGATTTATTACTACAAGTACTAACAATACAGTAATACTATTACAGAATAATTGCAACGACGAGCAAAAAATTACATAAAACTCAGTAACATTTTTAGCTATGGTAAGACAAAACATCCAAGGAGAGGACAGTTTCTAAATAGGCAACTCCTAGTTCGTAGATATTTCCGTACAAAGAGAAACCAGGTAACAATAAATTCACTTTAACACTCAAAGATAACTTTTAGAGTCTTTTGTTACCTGGTACCTCGTGACCTATTTATAAAAGTTCCGACTCTGGCAGTGCCAATGCATATTTCTCTGTAGAATGTATCTTCGTCAGAAGTCGCTGGCTGTTCTGAGGCAGCCATGGAATTCCTTGCCTGAAGGACGCTTGTAATTATACTGCAAAAGCAGTATGCCTTTGGCAGACTCAATATTAAGATTCTCTCTTTTGTTCAATGTGCTGGCGTAAGTGAGAAAATTCGTTCTGCGTGTGCACTGTGTGATGGGGCTACGAAGAAGAACTGGGCAATTTTAATAAAGTCTGAGTGGCAATCCAAATACGTGAAATTTTCAAAGTAATTCCCCCAATTCACGTGTGGTAATAGGTTACATAATTCTTCGTTATCGTTGCGACCTTCCAGAAATTTCTTCAGATTGATAAACAAAGCATTTTACATCATAAATAGAAACACCCTTATTTATTATAACCTTAAGAGAAAGTTTCACAATGCTCAACTGCGGTATATCATGCAGTGCCATCCACACGAAGCAATAAAATTCTTCCATTTGCTGCATCCATTGCTTAAGACATTCTATTCTATACAACTTTCATAGAGACAATTTACTTCGGCATAGAATTTGTCACAATCTGCACCAAAACCTTCACTGCGTTTTCTTCAGTAAGACCTTTTAACTTTGAGGGAAATACAGTTTTGAGCTTGACGTTCAACCAGAATATCATGGATGAAAATTAAGTTTTGACACTTCAAGAACAGAGTTGTTTCCCTTTCCAATTTCTTGTATGTGTGATTCGAAAATCTCTCAAAATGGACGACTGCCTATGTCACAAATAGATTCCTCTCATTTCATTTTTCAAAACAATTCTTGGTCACCTTGGGTGGTTTGGCCTGAGACCAAAAAATGACTTCAAAGCCGGAAAAATGTGAATCATTTTGGTACTGCTCGGACATAATGACAGCAATCGTGTCGTACTGTGGGAAATAAGTCTTTTTTTTTTAGATTCAATATCAACAAAATCACAGTACTCATTCAGTTGTTCGGACAGAACAGTATATATGGAAATACTTGTAGATTTTAAAGATGATGTACTTAATGTCAACATCTAGATGCATTCATTATTTCCTACAAGCGAAAATATCCCGCTTAAAGGGATTCGCTTTAGGCGGTTTTTCTGGCCCCAACTGACCACAGATAACTAGGACCACGTGTATTACGAAAGTACGCAATTTGGCCTCACCAACACCAAAGAGAAGTAAACGCGCAGATTACATTATTTTTCTTTAATTTCATAAGTCGAAAATGATAAGACCACAATTTATGTATTTTAAACGCTTTCGCAAAGTTGCGAAAATCGACTATTACATTCGTCATTTCTGTCCGTCTGTCCGCATGGAACAACGCAGTTCCCACTAGACGGTTTATCATGAAAGTTGATATTTCAGTATTTTTCGAAAATCTGTCGCGAAAATTCAAGTTTCGTTAAGATACGACAAGGACAACGGGTACTTTACACGAAGACCTACGTCCATAAAGAGTAATGTTTCGCTAAATTCTTCGAATGAGAAGTGTCAGACAAAAGCTGCTGACAAAATTTAAACGCACATTTGATGTTCAATAACCATTTTTTGAATATCGTGCCGCCTATGTGATGTGGAAAAATACTGTAGAGCCGGACAGACCACCGATGACAATACGGTGCATGCGCATTGCAAACTGGATAACTAAGGTTACAGACACACAGAGAGTCTGTAATGCGTATTTCTTTGCCACGGCAAAAATGGTTACGCGAACGCACCTCAACGTTACATGTAAACTGCCTGTCTTTTTTTAGTCTAACCTCTTCTACCTACTCACTGTAGGTGTAGGTTACTGTTGGGCCTGATTACACGCACTGACACACACACACACACACACACACACGCGCGCGCGCGCGGTAGGACTCCCCAGGACGAGAATCGGTTCGTCGTAGAGACCTATACCTGTACAACAAGCAAAATTCACAAGAAAAAACTATCTATGCACCCCCTGCATACGAGCGGCCACAGACGTATGCCTTAGCCCAAGCGGCCACCGGGATCGGCCATGTATACAATACACCGGCATTAAGATAGCGAATCTACAAAGGACAGGCCCTTTAATTATTTCAGACGGCAGATTAATTTCATTAACACACGGGAAAATGTCAGTGTATGGCGAAATAAAATTTTCATGTCCATACAGTTCTCACCAGAACGCTAAGCCAATGCTATGTCCTACAATCTGTCGAATTGGACAGCACTTCACGTACAGCCTTCCCCTACACACGGATACAACTGGCAACGTTCAGCTGCAACGTGTTTGGGGTGACTGCTCTGCCAGCAATATGTAGTTTTATGTTCTTTCACCGTGAAAGTTATTTTATTCAGACCATACCACCCCTCAGTGACATCGGAAGGCCAACTGTACAAATAAACATAAGTCCCTCTGGATCACACAACAGCGGTGTGTTCAGAAATCATCTGCACAGGAAGGGCCATGTTTTGTTGAAAGACAACCAAACTATCGTCACACACGTTCTCTAACTTTTCACGTTAATTATCTTGTCCAAAGGAAATCTTACTAAAAGACGATATGAAAAGAATGGAAACAGTATTAAGTTCCCTCTGCACGTTTGTTAAATGAGGCTAGCGTTGTTAAATGAGACTAGCGGATCGAAGACCTAATGAAGATATTAAAAAAAAAACTAGCAACAAAATACACCGATAACTGCCGCAATGAGCCAGAGCCATTCTTTGGAGCCTAACAGGTGCCCAGGTAGTTAGGCAATTACCAGTCCTTTTTAAAAATCAGAAAGTTCATTACCGAAGGCACAGCTGAAGCTGAATATATACTGCACGTAAGCCAGAGGGCAACATTATTTTACACCTGTCAACGGAAATGAGATGTCATTCGAGAACTTCATCGAAGAAATCCTGACAGTCATTCGAAAGTACACTCCGTCCAACAAAAATCAAGCTTCATCACATTTCGATAAGTCCAGCTTCCGGAACCGAATTAACGTAAAGCTGCCGTCATAATTCCAGTCGTTCCTAATTTCCGCACATTTGTGCAGTCACAGCGTTTCTCTGCCTTCCATTCATTACAGTCATTACGCCGCATATATACATTAATCAAAGGCACCATTACGTGTGCTTAATTTTAAGTTAAAATATGATCTAACGTTCATTAACTTTCCGAGGCGTGTGACTAGCCAGTTCTGCTGGAAAGGCCGATATTGTACACAGTGCACACCGGTATGCGCATTAACTTACAGCTGAGTAGGTTCAAGGCACCATACCAGTACTCTACCTACAACAAATATGTTGGTTCCAATCGCAGTATCGGCTTTTTTTTTACATGTTCTGTTCTCACAAACACTAAATTAAACTGCGCAGTTACAAATCTATTATTTAATTTTATGCTTCAAAAGTGCTGCACTGGTAGGCCTGGAATGCGGGTGACGCAGATATTTCTGTCATTTTTTCAATATCCTTAGTTTATTGGCATTCTGGTTTAAAGGGTCGGTGTTCGATGTGACTTAGACAGGCATATCAACTGGCTGGTGATTGCAGGCCGTAGTGAGCCAAGAGATCTGACGACGAGCAACTGACGGCTTGTCGCATCCAGACAGAACATTAATGTTAAGCGTTCCCATAACCCCGTCTATATTCTCCCTGCCATAGAACCTACACTACATGCATCATCAATAGTGTGTTCTAGAGACCAGCAATCGTACACAAATTCCGTCTATATTCTACCTGCCACAGGACCTACACAATATGCATAATCAACAGTGCGTTATTGAGACCAGCTATCTTACACGAATTCCGTCTATACTCTCCCTGCCATAGAACGTGCACTATATGCATCAAAAACAGTGCGTTCTTGCACCCTGCAAGTGCACACAACTCCGCCGTGAATTTACCTGCCGACCGCCGGGCAGCTACGACAATCCAATGTGCCCGGTCGCCAGCCGGAAGTTAGCCACAGTGGCGCACGTGCTGCTTATAGACACGTTGACACACTCCGGTTTTTAAGAAGCTGCCTTCCAGCGATCACTTTCCACCGAAGTTTCAGTACAGTACTAAAACGTCGGAGATTTGTCGTGAGTCGTGATGAGCGATTTTGAATTGTATATAAATTTTAAATACATCTGGTGGTAGCCAGGCTTATGTTATGGGGCAAAATGATAGACTTACCGCAATTGGGTTTCCACGTGGTGGCAGCGGTCGGTAGACTTGTACAAAAATAGGAAAGAGACAGCACAAAAGGAGCAACAATACACAAAAAATACAAAAACAACAAAACACAGAATACATCTCATAAATTATTTTAGATAGGTAGGAATATATACCAGTACTAAACGTAACAATGCACTTCATAATTTGACTTTAAACTGTCTGTTGCTCGCTTCGTGGATACAGGGGTTTCTTAATTACATATTATAATGAAAATACGAAATAAAAATCTCCAATTAAAGAAGTTCCGCCGTTATTTTTAACAAAACATTATTCCTTATTACAAAAATAAATACTTCAAAGTAGCCATTACAGAAATGTATCCACGGATGACCTGGGAACAGGTCGCGGATCCCGTGCAACTCGCGCAGCACACTTTGGGAACCAATGCCATACACCATTTGCTCTATATGGACGACCTGAAGGCTTATGTGGGAACCCCAGAAAGACTCACTTAGCTGATTAAATCAGTGGGGCTCGTTTTTTACAAGAGATATAAGATAGGAATTTTGCCTGGACAAACGTCGAAGACATGAAAAAGTCGAACTAGGAAGTTTCACAACACTAGCAGAGAAACAGAGCCAACGCACGAAAGTGATACGTACAAATATCTGGTATTACACTACAATCTAGACAAACTGAACACACTAAGATCAAGGAACAACAAACAACCACACTAACAGACTGCATAAAACAGTGAAAACTAACTTAAATCGAAAAAAAAAACTTACGAATGGAATCAATATGTACGTTATTCCACACACACGTACTCGTATGAAATTGTATCATGGTGTCAGGAAGATCTCGAGAGCTGAGAGAGAATTATTAGAACTTAAGCGACAAGAGTCCGCACGCACAACAACAACTCTAGTTCTGAGCCGTTTCTATTACCGACAAACAAGGGTGGCGAAGGAATTACCAATATACACAACACAACCTTCACAACAAGCACGCTATGCCATTACGAAATCTCTTTCACAATAAGCAAAACAACTCCGACCTACGTCGAATTATATGATCCTCTACCATAACACAATAAAAACATCAAAAGAAAGAACAACGAAAAAGAGCAGAGATCTACTTGGAAGAAACTCTATGACCTTAAAAAGCCCATTTCGATAGAACCGCATCGAATGCATGGCTAACTTAGGCGAACTCTTTCCAGAAACGGGTAGATTTGTGACAGCCACCCAGGATCAGGTTATTAGAACCGCATTAGAAGCATATGTGGAAGGATCCGAACATTACTAACGATTTCTGTGGAAAATGTCGACAGAAATCAGAAATAAGTCAACACATAACTGGTGCATGCCGTGTTTTAACTGAGTGACCACATCCACCATCACAATCAACAATCAACATTGTCCATCAAGAAGCGGCTATCAAATATGGGCCATCAAAGGGAAAACCGACGCAGTATCATAAGTACGAGGGAGTGCTGATTAGTCCTTAGCCCGACCTAATTCCCGATGTCGTAGGACGGAATCGAGAGTGTCGTGGAAAGAGGGGTCTGTTCATGTGCCGAATTGCAAGTCCTTTCTTGTTACATAGGCTGAAAGGAAGCACGTCAGGAGACGCGCGTGATTTCAACAACATTGAGACGCGAGCTGTCATCAAGTATTTTTCTTGCTAGGCAAGGCGCCGAAGGAAATTCACGCCATTCTTATAGAAACATTAGGGGAACATGCACCACCGTATGCCACCGTCAAAAACTGGGTGGCCCACTTTAACCGTGGTGATTTTTCCACCTGTGATACGCCTCGTCCTGGCCGACCCAAAACAGTGACCATCCCGGAGATTATTGATCAAATTCACGAGCTAATCATGGAAGACCGCCGGATTTCGGCTAAATCAATAGCTGAGCAACTGGGCATCTCACGTGAGTGGGTTGGGTCCATCATTCTTGAAGATCTGGACATGCGGAAGCTCTCCGCGAAGTGGGTCCCGAAATGCCTGAACGCGGATCAAAAAAGTCAACGGTGCCAGTCGTCTGAGCAACTTTTGGAATTTTTTCGGCGCGATCCAAATGATTTCCTGTCGCGAATGGTGACCATGGACGAAACTTTGTTATATCACTATGACCCGGAGACAAAGCAACAATCAATGGAGTCCGGCATAGCGGCTCACCCCGCCCCCAAAAGGCTGAGTGCAAAAATCCGCTGGAAAAGTTCCCGCCTCGATTTTTTGGGATCAAGACGGCATCCTCCTCATTGATTATCTTCCAAAGGGCCAAACTATCAACGCGGAGTATTACTCTTCTCTGCTGGTGCAACTGAAGGACATTTTGAAGGAAAAACGCCGCGGGAATGTCACCAAGGGGGTCTTGTTCATGCACAAACATGCCCCGGCTCACCGGGCTCCTGCAACCCAGAAGAAACTGGCCTATCTAGGCCTCCGATGTCTTGATCACCCAACCTATTCTCCGGATCTGGCCCCGTCGGACTACAACCCGTTCCCTGGACTGAAAAAACAATTGAAAGGTCGCCATTTTTCGTCCGACGCGGAGGTCATGGACGGACAAACTTCTGAATTTTTTTTAGTGGCTTGCCAAAGTTAGAGTAACTGGCTAAGAACTGGATTGAGCTTCGTGGGGAGTACATTGAATAAATCCCGAGTTTGGTTGCTGTAGCTTGTTTCCTTCCTGGTCGGGCTATGGACTTGTCAGCACCCCCTCGTATTAGCCACAATCGGTGTTAGAGAACTCCTATTACAAACTATACTATGATAGGTCCATAATAACTGATCTACCTGTCCATAATAATAGACCGGACATAGTTACCATGACAACATCCGAGAAGCAAACTGAATAAATGTAGCAGTTCCAAACAGTCACAACCTCTAGAGTACCATCACCGAGAAGCTCCTCAAGTATACAGACAACGAAGAAGAGCTTATAATAATGTCGCAATTGAATGCGGTCTGTATAATAACATTAGCATTATCCACAATGGGCATTATCCCAAACACCAAACGACAGCTTGAAACCGCAAAATCTTCGCTCTGGTCTGTACATACTCAGGCAGAAAGAAGTAATACTGAACACATGCCGTACAGTTTAAAGTTATAACAGTTCTATGTGGTTTAATGATTTTATCAAGTGTCAAATTTATATTTGGCAGATAGGGTAGATTTGTTTAAATTTAGTAATTTAGTTCAGGGTGGAAAGTAAATTGTAACGAGCCTGTATAGCAGCTTAGAGGAGACAGAGAGAAAAAGAGAGAAACAGTTAAGGTCCGGTATAGAGAGCTAGAAGGTTTTCCGTTTGTCGGTATCAAAATTAATGGTTTAGTGAACTTTTTGGAACAGTCGAAATTTTATATTAATGTCTTCAACGGTTATCAGACCAATACAACAATACAGAAGTTTTAACTTTCATTTATTTCTTATATACGCGTACATAAGAAATACATGCATGTTAGAACATATATGTTGTATTAGTTTGATAACCGTCGACAAAATACAGCAGGATGACTTACTCAAGGTCATATCAGCTATTCAAGCTCAACTCATCAATAAATACAAAAGTATAAAAGAGAAGCTACTGAACGCAACTCCAGCATCTATTCTAACAAGCAGTGTCTGAACAGGAGTATATAAGAAATACATGAATTTTAGCACATTTATGTTGTATTACATTAATATATTACATTAATACATAAATTTAGTAAATACAAAAGTATTATTTTATTTTTAAAAATGTTATACTTTGACAGGTTCTGGACATCTTAAATCTCGCGGGGGCGGACACCATGTCAGTCATAGTTGCACATTAAGAAAAACCAGTAGGACGCGCACTGGGTTCATAAGAGTTACAACACGCGAAAAAACGTTAAGCAGTTAAGAGCCAATGACGACACCGTATTCAAAATTTCAACTTTTGGACCTATTAGGGAGCAGGGAAATTTAAGTCAGCCAATTGGGAACAGTAAGAAAATTTAAGTGGGGCTGAATTTGAAAAAGTGTGAGTTCGTAAACCTAACGCAAGCAAAGTAGTCTGTTTTGCAGCAAGGTGGAGAAATGTCATGTTCGTGTTACACCAGTCTGAAAATGTTTACACAATTTATCAGCTGTGGTTAGCGCAGTGAAGTTAAGTGTGGTTGTTAAAAGGGGAACGTAAACGGCTATTTGCAATGAATAAATATCTGCATATTTGCAGTAAATAAATATCTGCATACAGTTGCAGCTTGTTGGATTTCAACCCAGAATTATGATGCACGGAACTACAATTATAAAAAATACACACAAATATCTGTATAATCAAAATTTGGTTAAATAATACAAAATAAATTTACTGTGACCAATTATTTATGCGATTCTACCTGCGCTACTTAGAAACAGTGAGATTCCCTAAAATTAAGACGTGCTAACCGACCGACGAGCTGAGACGAGTAACAAAGTTTTCAGCAGAATAATGAATGCGAAGTGTTTCCTCAGTGATCCGCGCTCTTTGAAAAGCAGCGAAACCTTTGTGAAGTCGTGGTGATGACGATATCAAATATCCGAAATCGTTAAACGGGAAGTAGTGTAGCATATTTGTGTCTGTTACCCGTAACGGGAGAAAAATGCAAGATACACACGAAATGTATTAAAGGCATTACAAATAAGACAGAGAAATTCAGCAGGCCGGACAAGACAGGCACAGGGCACGAATGTGAACCCATACATGAGTTGATGGAGGTCTTATTCCCTTCTTTTTCTTTTCCTGCTTACTCGAAGTTCCGGAATGCGGGGGGAGGGGCGGGGAGGGGCGAGGTCAATGCATACATTTATAAACAAAACAAACACGCAAATACTTGGAGTCAACAAAACACCGCTATATGGAAAGTTCTTCCGACCTATGGACTGATAAACACAGGAATGCTGAGAAGCAAGACAGAGATAAGCGACTGTGTTACGGTCGATCTTCATAGGACAAATAAAGCACAACCGTTATCACAACATGACTAACCCAAGGAGGTATGCGGGTGAAGTGTTAACTCGATGACGCTGTCCGTTGCTAAAGGTTGGTACACACTTGTAGCGTTACCGCTTACCGCAACGCCGTAACGTTGCGAGTGAGTGACACGATACGGAATTACGCGATGAACTTTCGTCCCGTGCCTCACGGCGTAACAGTATCTGCGAGCGTTATACCGTGGGGTTCCCAGTTTGGTACGGGAGCCCGAGCAATGTCTTTGCAGCTAGCAGCGGCTTCATACATATATATATATATATATATATATATATAATGCTTTAAAGAAAAAGAGAAAAGAGCGGTGGTGGTGGCAAAGGCAACTGTACACAAGCAGGGAAGTGCAGAGCGGTTCAAGTTTGTTGGCACACTTGAATTTTCAGCCGGTCAGTGGGTTATGTAAGAATTTCACCATAACGTCTCCCAGTGAATTTGAATTTTTAATTAATTTCATTGGAGAAATAATCTCGAAAAAGGACACAGCGTTCAGGAAAGCCATTTCTGTTCAAGAAAGTTTGGCACTGACACACTCATCGACGGGTCTTTTCAATTCTTTCCCCGGTTCTTCATATGCATCTTTGTTTCTAATTTTGTTAAAATGCATTGGGTGTTTTGGGTCCCAAATTATTTCTTTTCTTCTATAAAGTTCGATAAATTCTATGACACTTTCCTGAGTCCACTCCATTTCACAATTACCAAAACACTCAGGAAACCGCACAGCACTACAATTTCGCACCACTCTTCAAGACGGAAGCATCAGGAATAGTGAGAAAGGGAGAGGAGCGGACGGTGGTGGCGTGTCACGTTGCACGTCCAGATCTGCTCAGGCCCTAACCGTATCTTTGACGCGACGGCCAAATACCGACTGCACACCGAACATGCCCGTAAAGTTATCACGTAACCAACTTTTGATACGTTACGTGGTCACGAGTCTCGTCCACACTGTCGCGATACGGCGTTACGGTACGCGTTAACGTTACAAGTGTGTACCCACCTTAAGATGACAGTGGTTACTGTCGATGGTAGATGAATGAAATGTGAGTACGGAACATGAATAGAATGATAATGGCAGGGCAAAACCGAAGTGTTTGGAGAAAAGACTGTCCCTTTGCCACTTACATATCCAGCATACTACTCCGGGATAAACCCAGGCTTCCACAGTGAAAAGGCCAGCGACTAACCGCCTGAACTAGCACTGTCAATTACAAACGTATCATTACAAGTACTGTACGACCGATACACTACGAAGAACCATATACATAGGCTTACCAAACGTGACGGTTAGTTGGTCCTGTACCGGCCGGTTTGTCATTTTGTCCCGGTCATAACAAAAATACGTAAATCAGAAGAAATAAAAAAGGTAAAGGAAATATAAATAGAAGGAATGCTCTTTATGTATTTTCATATTGCCTGCTGATGACTGTCCCATTTCTCTCTTTTTCTTATATAACCTTGGGTTACACGAAGATAGTCTCCTTTGCATTTTACACATAAACTGAATCCAAATCGAGGGCTGAAGTCCCACTCCTTAATTCGGATAAGGACAGAAAGAAATATGACAAACAAGACGTAAGTAACAGATCTTAATTACAAGTTTCACGCGATAAATGGATGTTGAATTAAAAAAATAGAAACAAACGTGAATTATGAGTTTTAAGGTTCTAATAGAGGTGATGCTGAGAAATGTCTTCTGGGATGTGACACTGTGTCACTGCGTGGGTCACAGCGTCACATAGCAGCAACACCTGAATATTCAAACTGGAATTGTTTCCACAGTTCTGTTCAGAATAACAAATCATTACTTCGGTCCTATAGAAACTTAGATATCTATCATAAAAAGAAAGAAATAAGGGAACCGAAGTACAATAATTTGAACAGACAATGATTCTGAAAATAAAGGTGCTATGCTTTCACGCAGTACGTAGCCAAAGACTAGCTAGATTCATGAAATGTGCGCAAGGTTTTGCCGCGCGAGGAACAAGAAACTGAAGAACATTCATTCCATCTGGATAACACGAACTCCGCAATGCATTTTTATCTGCAGAAAAACCTTGATGTTTCCACTAGCAGGTTAGTGAAATTACCTCAATGATTCACGAAAGCAAACGGAAACCAGTTCCCTTAATATATAGCTACACCTGGCAATGAATCAACCTTACTCAAATAGCCTTCCGTTTACCGTTTTCACCACAGTCAGCAGTCAGGACCACAACAGAACTGTCACAATGCATGGCTGGGTAACTACGAAATGAGCGAACATTCGCATTTTAGTCCGTTATTGAAGGACGACGGTAGTGTACAGAGTTCAGTGGTAGGGTAACTGATGAATCATAAACTGCGGGGGATTTGGATAGAAGTCGTCATCACGCAATCGAGATATTGTTATCAGGATTTGCCTGAAAGGCCTGAGGAAAACTGCACAAATCGCAGTCGGAATAATTGATGTCTGGGCCGCGATTCTAATCAGGCATCCCCCACTACAATTCTAGAGTGTTTTCTAACGTTACGTCACCCTGCTTGGTTTCAAACATTAACAGCAACGAAATCTAAAAGAGCTTGCTTTTTCATGGAGCCAACATAATTTGGCGACGTATAATAATCGCAAAGTAGCAGCAGAAATGTTGGTTAAAATATAAATTTCGGGGTCCACAGAGGCTAGGAGGAGGCATACATGAAATGCATACAGAAGTTTAGTTGGGTAACCCCTTCGGAAAAGATTACTCAGAAGACCAGGATGGATGGACAGCATCTCTAACGAGTAGGGTCGAGCGGCAGTGGTGACTTGACTGCTCGTGACTCAGCAGATTACGAATGCTGTTGTAATCAAAATGTTGGGAACTTCATGATCTGCTGATATGATTTTGCCGGTTTCGTTATTCATACGACTGCCTACTGCAACCTTTAAGTACTCGTTCCATAACGGGTTTTAATGCGTAACTTCATACTCGCATTTTGAGGACACAATGTTTTTAAGACACCGGGTTCGAATTACTAACAATGTTGTGCAACATGCATATATATATTCATAAGTGCGAAATGATTCTAGGCATTTATCGACTTTCAGGCTGCCTGTAAAACCTTTCTCCAGACTTTCGGGGTCAATAAAACCGTATTGTCCAACACCAACCCCACCCCCCAAAAAAGGCCCATTCCGGAAATAATGTCTTACTTACTTACTCCATGGTGCAGAGTCCTTCTTGAGAAGCTAACTGGTTTGCAGCTAGTCAAGATATTCCCCGCATTTCACGGGACCCGAAGGTTCATTACCGCACTCACAAGCGTCCGCCACCTGTCTCTATCCTGGGCCAGCCCAAACCAGTCCACATACCCACATCCCACCTCCTGGAGATCAGCTCTAATATTATCTCCCCATCTACGCCTAGGTCTCCCCAGTGGTCTCCTTCCCTCCGGTTTCCCCGCCAAGATCCTATACACCCCCCTCTCCTCACCCATACGCGCCACATGCCCAGCCCATCTCATTCTCCTCGATTTTATCACCCGCCAATTTTGGGTGAGGAGTATAAGTCATTTAGCTCCTAGATATACCATCTCTTCCATTCCCCCGTAACCTCATCCCTCCTAGGTCCAAATATTCTCCTCAACACCATGTTCTAAAACACCCTCAGCTTCCTTTCCCCCCGCAGTGTCAACAACCAAGTTTCACACCCATACAAAACAACAGGCAAAATTATAGTTCTATATATCTTGATCTTTAAATTTTTGGATAGCAACCTGGAAGACAAAAGATTCTGCACCGAAT
>Ga0123355_10006332_pt1 | contig 17513 bp, 14 predicted proteins | sample TergutEmb28metaG_3_FD_89872 | JGI IMG/M metagenome (GOLD analysis project Ga0123355, IMG submission 89872) | Embiratermes neotenicus P1 segment gut microbial communities from Petit-Saut dam, French Guiana - Emb289 P1 | ecosystem: Host-associated > Arthropoda: Insects > Digestive system > Gut ...
AGAAGTGTGTGGAGTCCCAAGGGAACTACTTTGAGGGTGATTAGGTGTCCAACGCTCCAAGTAAGCCAGTTTCTTTTTCCCGGCCAAAGGTCGGATACTTTTCTAACAGACCACGTATACTGTTGAATTACTTGTATCTGTTGTATTTGTGGGTTCATTGAAGAGGTACGTATGTTTGAACAGGGCCTACTTAATTTTAATGAGTTTCTGAAACGTACAGTAATAATAACTGTAATACGCACGTGTAATACCAACACATATGTATAATATGTATCTGTTATACTGTATGTCTATTCACAATAGTTTACCAGTATTACACCGGTTACTGGTTATCAGTTGCTTTTGTCCATATGTGCCGATTGAATGCATCTTCAGACGTTAGCTTCTTCCGCTTCATCCCGCTTCTCAACATATATATATATATATATATATATATATATATATGACACACCAATATACTATCTTAGCAACTGAGCACCACGTTAAATAACCCAGGAACAAGGACGCTAGGAAATGTGTGAACCTGTAAATGTACTATTTTAATATCGTAAATGTACGGTACGTCCTCTGATGGTCATCAATATATATAGTGTGCTACAGAGCAGCTGGTATCTGCGGTACGGTAACATTACTCTTCAAATGGCGATGCTGTACGTAGTGGTTGTGCTGATTTAACGTTTCAGAGATTGGGTTATGGTTGTTTATTTGGTTACTATGCATGTATGTTCCTTTTGATATAATTAAGATAAATAACATAATTCTTCAAATCTCTATCAAAACTCTTTTAATAGGTGTAAGTCATATATTGTAAGGGGCGATCTGAACATTTTAATGTACACGCGTATGTTCCACAATATTAACGTTTGACTGCTTGGTTTTTAACCTTTTAAATTTACAAATGGTGTTGTTGGGCCTGAACGCTACTTTGCGCCCATGTCTTTGAAGAGTTTGGTCATGAATCTTGCTTCTTTGTCGATATGTGCAATGAAAGGCCGTTTGAAGCTGTATTTTGGTTTTGGTTGTATGTATCTTTCGTGTCCTGTGAAGTTTCGTTTCTTGTGTCCTTTACATGAACTCCAATTGTAACACCGATTCTCAGCCAGTAAATTTTATACGAGGGTGAGTCAAATGAAAACCTTAAATATAACCATATAAATATGCTATAACTTTTAAGGTTTTCATTTGACTCTCCCTCATATTATATGCGTTTCGTTTTTCCTTCTTTTCTGTTGATGGGACAGGTTTAAATTCTCTTACGATCTTTTTATTTGCCACCGTATAGCATGAAATGCTTTATTTTCCACCGAATAGCATGAAATGCCATAAATTACAGCATTAGTTGCTGTCATTTTATGACAAACGTGTATTGTAATGTTTGTTCAATTTCTTGTGAGGATCAGATACTTCATTTTGTTGTTACCTTTTTGTATAATAAATTCGAGTTTAGAGTGGAGGATACTCTGAACAAATTTAATCATGTATATGTTCCTTTGTCCTGCATCGCAAACGATCAAGGTACCATCCACATGTCTGAAATACGCTACGATTTTGCACTCTGTTGTGTGAAATATTTCACTGTGCTCTGGAAACCATAATAGGATTTAGGCTAACGTTACAGATGTTGGAGCGCCCACTGTTAAACCACGTCTATAAAATTGGCCATTAAGCTGAAAAAACCGCCCTAACACCACTTCCATTGAGGTTATTGTTTCTATTTCTTGTATACTTGTTTTCATGGACTTAGCTGTTTCGTTTCTCCATTGTGTTTTTGCCTTCTTTAACAGAGATATTACACAGCACACACACACATATATATATATATATATATATATATATATATATGAAATGCCAAAAAAGAATCTATTCTTATAGTTAATACAGATTTATCGCAAGTCGTAAGTTAAGATGTGAAAAATTCTTCACATTTTATGAACATGTTAACTGTGCAGTTTACTTAATTACAAAGGATTTTCAGACCTCGTCCTTTTACCTGTGTGGAATAGTAGCTACTGTTATCAAAACGCATTCTAACTTCAGAGTGAGTCCTCACAGATTAACTCTACAGAATCAAGCAAGTTGTTTGAAGCGGTAGCACTTCTGACAAACACCCCATGTTCTGGAGGTACTCATTCCTAATCTCTGTCGCGATACACATTTTTCTGGGCATTTTCGTGGTTTCCTCCAGTCCGTCTAGGTGAATGGCGGTGTAATATCTCAAGTAAGGCTACAACTGCTGTCTTCTACAGCCTTCTCAATTCATTGTTTATTGACATTAGTCTGTGTCAAGGGTGCACAAATCCCGGGTGCCAGGTCGCCCGAGCGACTAAATTCTGTGCGGTGGCGTCTAATATTTGGTGGTCCTCAGTATGGAACACGCTTCCTGTCACCTTTCTGGTTCCTAGAATTTTTGGGTGGCCCTAGGTTTTTGAAAAAATTGTGAACACCTAGTTTAAGCCAGTAACTTCTTGACACGGTGATAAAGCGTCCGGAGCGTGAAGGTAACCGCCCATCTCCATCTAATGCCGACCTTAGGAACGAGTGGACATGTACCTCTTCCTAGTGTGTACAGGAAACCTTTACCTTTTTATTAGTTTATACTGCGTAATAAGTACGATCATCCATGTTGCACTTAATAGAAGACAAATACTGCAAGTATGACAGATTTCTGGTGGTTGTAAGAAACCAGCTTATATTTTTCCATGCTATCGAAGGAAAACTCCGTTGTGTTGTGTTAAAGCAATTAGCAGTACTTTAAACGCCAAGAGTAATTTACGGCAATTAGTCGGACACTACATAAATCCAACAAAAACAGAACAGAAGACAAGCCTGAAACGACCTGTAACTGACAGTTTCTGTTCTTCCTTGTGATGTGTCAACTATAATATGTTAGTGTAAGATACATTTCACCTCAGTCGCGATGTTCTTGCTATATAAAAGAAATAAATTGCTGGAATATTATGCACTGTTTCTCTTTATAGAAATGTATTCAGTTACAGCGCACTAATGTCTGTTATAGATTTTTTTTAAATACCAAAGCCTTTTACTACAGCATTTTCTTCTGCAAAGACAACAGTTGTGTTACAAGTTTCGAAGTCCAGAGGTTTCTCCGATATATCGACAACCACGATATACAGTTTAAAAGCAACGTAAGTCATACTTGGCGTTATTTTTAGCTTTATGTTTGGATTTGTTTCACAAGAATTACAGAAATAAAGTGTAACATTATACAACGACAATGATATTAGCATGTAAGTAGGCAACAAACAAACTTGAATACCAGAACTAAACATTTGTGAACTTCGCCTTTCTTTCTAGAATTAACAGTTAGGAAGATTGACGTATGGCAGTGTTCCAAGACTTGAATCCCGTGAAAAAAACGATACTTAGTTCGAAAGAATACAGAAGGAATCGGCTGTGATCTAAAGTAAGGTGCATATACTAACCTGGCATTTTCTTGGATGAAAAGGCATGGAAATTTTAGGAAATCCGTACTCGGTACCAAGATTTGGTATCAGGATTCGAACCCAGAACACCCGGATATGCATCAGGAGTGTTACTTATTCGACCGTGACATTCAGCATAAACTATCACGAAACTAATTAACATGTATCTAATTTTAAACTTTTTTCTGCGAAAATCCTATTCAAGAGAATGCAACGACGCGGCAGAACTAGAACCTGTGTCAAAACATTTTCCGCGAACAGCTAAGGAGAAACTGAGTGCGGTAGCACGTTTAAAATCGAGCCGTGACACTTCTGCATTTACAACAGCTTAACAAATGAAGGTACAGACATTGCTTACAAAACTTGTATCGTATGGCTGTCAGCATATATTATTTCACACTTGCCAAAAGGATATCCTAAAAGCTAGAAAATGTTCAAGGATTCATGAATTGTGTTACACAATACTCCAAAAACACGTGTTCAAGGTGCTTGGAATTCTCTCTTCCTACCAACTTGGCACATTTAACTTCTTGTTACTGCGGAGAGGGAATTAATACAACGAAGCTAGGATTGCTTCGTACTGAATTTCACTAAAGTCGATCAAATACTCTGTATAATACTGCAGTGCCGAAGAGGGACAGGCACCCGTGGGCTGTCAGACATACAAAAGTGAATCACAGAACTGTGAAGTCACTCGGAGCCTCACAAAGAAGGCGCACGATTTAAGACGGGCCTGAGAATATGTTTCCTGCTTCTGTCTACAGAGAGGTAAATTTGGAATTGATTTATGGGTTAATAGCAAAAAAGGCGACTTCTTCGCTCCGTTCCGTTTCAAAATGTAGTGAACTAATGCGATTTCCTACTACGCGTTTTTAGCACGATGTGCGGAAACGGAACTCATACAGTGGAGGTGGTGTATATGCGTCTTCACGTTTCAATTCGATAACTGCTTATCGGATTTTGGTGGTTTCTAATATTACAAGGTCTTATAAAATGTTGAGAACACTTCGATTTATATAGGGATTGAACATGGACGTTGTTTACTCAGTACGGATTTCAAATTTCCAATCTTATTTATTTTACGACATCCTGTAACCCTTGACAGATTAAAATACCACAAAACTATACTTAGAAATTAAGTTCCTACCTCACGGAGAACAGAGTCCGTCTCACGAGTGTTCAGTTCTGAGACCGGTTGTGCTGAAGGTTAATGTATTCTGGGAAATTAAGCAGTGCGGTTTTTACGTAGTCACCGATAACTATTTACCAATCACACGGCTAGAAGACTTGAATCTTCAAAGTCCGTCTCTGTTACGGAGACCAACCAGTCAATGCTGTGTGGGGATTGACTGTGATAACCAGGCGAAACGCGTAAATTAGCTACATGGCAAAGTGCGGAGTTTCTGGATGTTGTAATCTTTAGCCTACAGGGGTTTGCAGCTATTCCCGTCCAGGAAAAAGAAGTTCCTGAAAGTATCCGTAATCCAGTAAAATAATGGAATTTCCCGTTTCTTTTAACATTATTATGCAGATGCAATACCTTCCAGTCCACGATTTTCTATTTATTGCTGCCGTGAAGCCATTCGGGATCGTTTTGAAAGAAGCTCCTGCGTTAGGAAGAAACAGTGACACACTGTCCATCGTTGTTTTGTAGCTAGAAGGACATGGACGTAGAACATGTTTCTACAGTAAATGATTCACAAGACTTGTCCCATTGCTTAAAATGAACGCGTGAAAACGATAACATGTTAGCATGCCGTGCAAATGATTTACCGTGAGAAGTCACTTAGGAAGTATTCATGGAACAAGGACTCTCCACTTCAGTAAGTTATCAGCAAATTTCATTAATGCTGTCGGCGTACTATAACATATGGCTACACGCTTATTTCACGTTAAGGTAAAATGTAATCTATGTAGGAACCTGAAAATATGTTATTCTAATACTGATTAACCTTGATAATCGATATAATTTATCCCTCTACGTAGTGCAGTATCTGTAGTCTTGTCTAGCTGAAACGGCCATAGGCGGAAATATACAAAATGATGATAAAAGCATAGTATTCTGTGTGGCTTGGAACCGTGGAGAATATAAAAGACGAAGATAAAAAAAATACCGCTCACACAACAGATGAATCTAAAAAAAATGTTATTACAATATGCATGCTTCCGGTTCTAAATTGCAGCTACTTTTTCCAACCTTATGAATTCGTAGAAATAAGAGGTGGGTGAAAAAAGGAAACACGGTTTAACGAATTGCTGTAAAGCAGTCGAAACACTTTAATAAGGAAATTAGTCTTTCATGACAAATTTCAGTGAATTTCAAGTCACGTCAGGAAATTGAGGAGGACGAGAACTGTGAACGGAATGTGTTACGTTTCAAGAAATACCACACAATGAAAAACCGATACCCAGACGAACAAACGACGGAAATCAATTGTTACTGGAATTCTCACAACCACCTAATAATTTACTAGGAAATTCCCGTCATCTTACATATAGGTAGGCTTGGACATGCAGCCTTCGTTCTTTCGGTGGCTGGCTAAATTGCTCACATGCCAAAGAAAACTCTGGCTACACCGAGGTTGTGCGAGATCCAGGAACCTAAAGAAGAATCAGAATACTGAAGTCGTGTGGGATATTATGAAAAACGGACTTGTACATAGTTACCGACGTATCGAAGGGAACGCAGCGCCTTCGAAACGTCGGTAACGATTTACCAGTCGACACGGCATAACATCCCAAAATATTTGGATCTTCAGCAACTACGCTTTCATAACCTCGACCCCAGCAATAAGAAAATCACTCTTTAATCGCATATATTAAAGATTATGGTTTGATGTAACAACATAAATTTGCGACTTTATAACGCTGTGATATAATTCCTGATTTCACCTATAGCATTTTGAACTCTTCGTTTCGCCGCGTAGCTATTGAAATGACTAATTGCTGACGTTAATACTCGCAGTGCTAAGTGAAAACGACTTTCGCCCTTCGACCTCAGGCATTAATACCGAGTTCAAAGAGACATAATTTGCGGGACAACTTATGACATACTCTTTTTCCTCTGTTTCGTTGCAACTGTATGCAGAGACAGGAGTGGAAGTCATGAAGGAGCTTTGTCACAACGCGAATGTCTACTTGGGCATAACTTTCGCTAGTGCTTGTTTTCACTACATTAAAGTTGTTGAACATTACGTCACACTTTCTTAATGTCTCTTTGTTTGGTACGATCTTCAGTATGGCGTTACCAGCGGTTCTGGGACACATCCACCCTTAATCGGAGACCATCTGCTCGAAGGCAAAGCAGAGAAACTGCGAGAATCTCCCGTTATATGATGGCAAATGTTCAGATATATTTACTTTCGTGCCTGTACACACGGATCGCTACCTCTCTAGGGCGACTGCAATTAGGAGAATCATACTATTTATTGTGGGTACCGTATGGGTAACTCAGCATACGAAATTTCGTAACGAATAATAAGCGATTTTCTTAGGAACGGCACTTACTTAAACTTTAAACCCTCTATGACTGTTACACCTGAACGAAACCTCGGCTCTTGGCAGGAATTCGGTTAACAGAGCGAATATAACAGTGTTATCTGCAATCATTAGGGCATGACTAATAAATCATCGTAAATATTTTATTAAGGCGATTTCAGGCTTCCGCCGAGAAGTAGATGAGAACTGCGCTCTTCTGGGTTATGACGCAGCGAGTAGTGGTAATTATTGCCGATGTTTCGGGACAACCTATCGGTCACATCTTCAAGATTCAAGATCTGGACCCTTGAATATAGGACCGATAGGTTGTGTCGCTTGACCCTTGAAGATGGGACAGATAGGTTGTCCCGAAACGTCGGTAAGAAAATACCACTACTCGCTGTGTAATAACCCAGAAGAGCGCAGTTCTCACTTTATAAAGGTGTTCGCAGGGCCATGTCTGACGATCTCTGTTGCACATCGTCATGAGTTGTTGCTTATTGACCGAGATAGCCTTTTTATATATATCAATTAATGACTACCAAATTATGGATACTGCGGTGTTATTTATGGATTTGTTCTAAAACTGTGTCAACAGAGAGCATTTTATTAAATTTCTGCATTCCCTGAATCAATATTTCTTAATCCATACCCAAAAAATGTCGGGAAGTTCTCCGTTTTCCTGATGCTTTCCCAATTATTTCAGTATGCGGAGTGGAGGAATCTATTAATAAATTCCCTTCGTGCCTACTGTTACGTGGACTCTAAATCCCAGTTATTAGTACACAGGTATATAAAGTCTTTTATGCATCTATTGTAATACTACAGTGCCGAAGAAAGAACTGTCATCTAGGCTTTTCTTTCCATTATACTAGGCCTTCAGACTGGGACGTTTACGAACGCAAATGTAACAGCGAGTCGGCCAAGACTAGTTCAGCGAAGCATGAATTTTGCACTTCCTTCCATTTAGTTACTTAGTTACAAGATATCACAATTCAGTTCCTTGTTTCCTCGTAATGGGGTGACGTTGGTAATATGGTGTATAGTAGTTAACGACGTGTGTTCTTAATGGAAATAAATATTCATCCACAATAAATGCCGCCGTCAATTTCACAGGACAATTCTTGTTGTTGATGTACCTAACAAGTCCATGATGAACAGGACAAAGATTTCGTAATAAGAAAACGGTGTTGCACCAAAGAATTGAAGAATATGGTTGTATTCAAAGGAGCTAAAAAGGGGAAAACCAGTGTTTATGTCAACAATCCGTACACGGCAGAAGTAAGAGAAAATATTCGACGGGTAATTTACGATTGTATTTCCCAACGCGTCGGGTATTTCGAAGTGTGTTGACGACAGATGTAAAAATACCTGCAGGAAGAACGTCATTTGGTCTGACTGTTGCAATTTAACGTAAGAACAATCAGTATATCCAATAGTGACCATTTGCCAGAGATACTCGCACTTCGCTCTTACTGCGGAGAAGAAAAGTTCGCAACATCTCGGCTAATGAACTGGGAAGATGCTTTCGACGGATCATGCACAGCGTCATACAATGAGAACACTGTACTCGTCAGAGGAGACTAACACAACAACAACAACAACAACAACAACAACAACAACTACTACTACTACTACTACTACTACTACTACAGCTACTACTACTTATACTACTACTACTACTACCACCACCACTACTACATATATTTACTACAACTACTACTACTACTACTACTACTACTACTACTACTACTACTACTACTACTACTACTAAAGTCTTATTAGTGTTGGTAGGAGTAGCAGCAGCAGCAGGAGCAGTAACTGTTGCTTGCGTCTTAAAAGCACACAAGAGAGTATTGACGGCAAACGAGGTGGAATACCGCAGGCGAAGAGGAATGGAATCGACTGCATGTTAGTCACCCGTCAAGGTTTGCCTTGGTGTGGCAGGATTACATCCACGATGTCCACGTCATTTTGCGCAACGACCTTCAGAGCCAGTCTCACAAACTTACTGTCCTCCTACCTTAGTCGCGTCATTGCAGCTACTACGTAAGCAGACGAATAATGGCACTTCCACCGCTCCGATTGCACACAACACATATACGCACACTGTCCCGACTTGAGACATCTGTCTAGGCTCCCTTTCATTGCCTGCTTCTGAAACTGGATACTTTGTGGAATTAATCCTGCTGTGCACTGAAAGACTTGGGAAAGGTTTCATGATTAAAAAGAACAGGTGAATGGAAAAGGATCTATGCTACACACTGCACTGATGATTATGTATGATCAAGTTGACTGCTTCGCAGACAAATGGAAGATTTTCAGTTCTGAAACTTGGCCGGGACACTCGCCAGTCTCTCTCTGAGTTGTCGTACCTTACAACCGGCTATGATGGTACCTCGCTCGCCCTTCACTTGGTATCTGACTCTGTAGTAGGAAAGCCCCTGATCTGTTGGTCAAGACATTTTCTGCCTTTTATGGAAGCCGAAGTTTAATTCTGTCGTGTGGCCAACGTTAGTCCACTGAATGTCATCCTCGCTCTCACGTTATATTTCTTTAAGGCACATTTTTGTATAATTCTCCGCTTTCATCATAGATCTTCTATTACGAGTTTCCGAACAAAATGTAGTTAAACCTTTCTCCTACGCGTGCTACGTGCCCTACACAGTTCATTCTCCTTGGTCTAATTACCTAAATAATATTCGGAAAATGTAGACCATACAAACTATAATCATTGCGTTATAGCGCTAAAAAAAACTCTTCGAGATGCCCGCTGCATTAGTTTCGTGATGACAAATACAGCAGCACTTTCTCCACTGACGAGACCGCGAGCCTTAGAAGATACAATCGTTTCGGGCCGTACGAATTGCGTCCCGCCGTTAATAAGGAACTGTATTAGTTACGTCCCGTAGTGTCTGCTTCATGTGTATTTTGCGTCCCGAGTATGAGTATGAGTATGAGTTGCATCGCAATGTGAGTTGGTTATGCGAAGTGTCCAACAGTTTGAAGGCTGTCATACAGTTTCATTGTATGTTACTTTATACACAGTTATATGCAACATACAGAACTGTTGAATGACATCGACAATGCGCATTTGCTGTATCATGGTCTTGTCTAATGTGTAAGCCCTCTTGGGGGGGGGGATCTTTTCGTGGAAGATGGTAGGAACACTATGTTTCTAACATCGCCCATTTCATGTTATTGTTATGATCTGACGAAAATACTTTCTCCGGAAAGAATTTTAATGAAGTAAGTATCGGAGTATCAAGTACTTGCTTCCAGAACTACGCTCATATAATTATTATCCATTTCTGCAAAATCGCCTATGTGATATTGCATTAACATGCTGTTGTTTCATTTCCAGAATTTATTCAATTGGCCCTCCAAATATGTTTGATGTTTGGTAGCACATATTTGTGTGAATATTTGTTTGCACTCATGAAACAAAAAAAAAGACCTTCGAAATACCAGGATAAATGGATACCACTTTGTCATCAATAATGATAGTAGCAGGAACAGAAGCGTTAAACCTGACATTAATAAGCTGAGCACAAATAAAAGATGCCAGTTTCTTGAAAATATTGTCATTAGAGATGAGATATCAGAACAGAACCCGAATGGATAGGGTAACGTAGATTTTATATGTAGGTTGGGATCCAACAAATGCTTCCTTTATTTATGGCATCATGGTAATTTTTAGTATCATGAATTTATATTTGTATGCCATCCGACTTCATATCTCTCTGTTCACTCGAGTTTGGCAAGCGTAGTCTGTTATCTTTTGTGCACTGATATGCACAGATACAGAAGCAGCAAGTGGTATTTTAAATGCAAGCTATAAGCCACTAAAAATCTGTGTTTTGTAGACATTTATACGACGCTGATGAAACAAATTCGATTCTCGAAATCAGGTTAGCCCTATGCTCTCAAATTTTTGAGGAGATGAAGTCCTCTTCTTTGACTGTTTGTGATTTTTTTTCTTCGTATAGTGACGCTTCTCATTTTGATGTAGATCTCATTGTTTTTTTTTTTTTTTTTTTTTTTTTACAAATTCAAAAAAAAAAATTTTATGTTTTTCTTTTTAAAATATTGAGTTTCTTAATTTTTTTTTTGGAGGGGAAACAATTGGGAAAAGCGTGCTTTATGAATGTAAGCTAATGTTCTCTATGTCTTTATAAGTGAAAGTATCTAAGTCCTGGCTTCGTAGTTCTTTGTGAATCAGTTTGCGCGATCTTTCACCCAAGTCCTCCATTGCTTTCGTTTTGACAGAATTATTTAATATCTGTCAGTTTAAACAGGCTTCGCTGTCTTCATCATAGTTGTGCATCACATTCCCCCCGAAAATTTCTCGACTTTGAATGCACTTTGTGTAGCATTTACATTTTTTATTAGTATATCATCATCGTTCCATATTTTCAGCAAGAAGTTTTAGGAATCGGAAACTTGACAAGATCTTTCCTTCTTTCACTACATATCACTTTGTCAACTTTCACTGTCTGGAGTGATCCAACAGCGTGGTACACAACTGTTATACCTGAAAACTGACCGCGGTACGCAACTAATATTCCAAGCAGCCCGGGACGCAACTGATACACAGCCGATATCCGAAAATTGACCGCGGGACGCGACAAGTAAACGCCGAATCGTTTACAGTCGCCGTGAAAGCTTAAATTCCACACCTGTATGCAGTGATCACTGCAGTCTCTTACTGTCTCTCTTAAGGTCAAAATACACGTACTATCCTTAGCGATGTGTTCTCAGACATAATCTAGGTATTAGCCTTAGAACTGGAGATCACGCAATATCGAAATTACCAGGCAGGCTATCCAGCGACGTAATATTAATACTGTGTCACGTAAACCGGTCACCTAATAATGTTGGCAGTTGAATTACTGGACAGCCACAAACAACCTGTCAGTACAGAATGGCACGCCTTTCGTATTGCAAAGTAAGAACACGGACCAGCTATATGTGCTTTGTGTTTTCGTTGTTAGTAGATGGAAACCATTCTTGGCTGGGCAGACCCTCGGGCTCAGATGAGCGGCAAATATTCCTGGAACGAAGTGTGTCCATATGCAGATGCCTAATTTGAATACCAGATAGATCATCCGGATTATGCATGTTGCTTTCGAATTCGCTGTGATGATCAGAGCGTCAAATGTAAAAGTACACTTCGTGGAACTCGCAAATATGAATAATCGAGTAAATATTTGCGACTATACATTACGGAAAGCAGATAACTGGAAGGACTGAAACATTATATTAACAACAAAGAAAAAATTAAATATAACTAGTAGATATTCACAAAACATTTAGTTTTTGTCGCAACAAATCCATTTCGAGGAAATCTTTGAACTTCACGTTAAGCAGGGATTATACCACGTCTCGAGTTAATCACGACAACGACAGTGTTGATTTACGGGTCGGAAGGTTAGCTTCCACCCGGATAAACATAATCTCTCGCTAATTCTGACCAGTGCTCAGTCACTTAGCACAGTACATCCGTCTATGCATGTAATAGAACTGTACTTTTTCGTAACATTGCACAGAATGCAGTGCTGAATAGAGTATTTTACATAGGATACTTTTAAAGTGAAACTTATGTCTTAGGCGTTTCACAGAATACCCACCTCATTCTACGTCATTTAAAATTCGTCGTTCACAGTAAGCCTCTCATTCAACACTGTAGTGTAAGTCCATCCTGTTAATAGCTAAGGGTAGATACATAAACTAACACGAAAATATGTTTATCAATAAATAGGTAAAGCAGAAACGGAACGTGATGGCACACGCGCAGAAACCAGATTTGGTTTTCCAGCGAAACGGACGAGTCCATTTATATCGGTGGGGGTATCAGTTCATTCGGCTGCTGGCAGCCGAGGTGTGCGCATCAGCGGTAGTAATGCTGGATAGACCGTGTCCGATACAGTGCACGACTGCTGGCTACCCCCTCCATTCGCCTGTTTCCCCTTCACTTCTCCACCCGTGTGTTTCCGTGTGCCATCACATTCCGTTTCTGCTCTACCTGCAGTAGTCGGAAGATCCAGGTTCAAAATCTCGGTCCCAGATCAGCTAACCTGACTGTTGTATTCCGTGGGTTTCCTTTGTTCTTTCAAGCAAACGGCAGGATATGACTTCAAGTTAGGTTACTACCGCTTTCTTATAATCCTTTCCGTATGGTTATTAACTAACATCCTGCCATTCGACGCTGTAGGTCAGAACTACCGATAGTGCAGTAAAATAAATTATAAATAAATACTGTTAATGATGTATAACAGCGCAAAAACATCTGTTGTGATGTCCCGACTTACGGCTTACCGTACGTAAGTCATTTGTCCCCCATGCTGAAGTTGTCTTCGAGTTGCTCCACTAACATGACAAGGACCGGCCTTCTTATTGAAATTAGAAGGCAATGTACTCTTGAAGAAGCCGAGGAATTTGAGGAACCAAAGCCTGAACCTGACGGTTTTGTAGTTCACTGGAGTTGGCATCACGCTGTTTCAGGAAATTGATGCAAGCGAGTAGAGAGTAGAACTAGACAAGAAATTATAAGGACACTTGCTTCCTATTGAGAAGATTCTGGAGGCCCGGAAGAGGCTTTTGTCTTGCCAGAATGCAGTGACTGATTTCTTCAAGTTGGGACTCTTGCATCGCCACCTGCACTGTTGGGCATTGGAGATGCAGTTGACCCGCACACAGTCCAAGAGAAACTGCTTCCTCTTTGAATTGTTATTAGTTTGCCTTTTCGTATTTTTTTAAAACCTTTCATGGCCATTAATATATCATTTATTCTGGTCAAAATAGATTGTCCAGAACCACCCTGCCCTTTTTAACATTGAATTTGTGAGAAAATATGTTTCGACTAATGTCGCCGGTTTCGGAACCACCTACGACGTGGTTGGGTGGGGGATGACTGTAAGTGTAGCCATTCGCGTTACTCAAAATAATCATACCCGGGGGGAGGGGATTAAATCCTTTGGGATAATAGGCAGCAGTTGGGCATGCTGCATAAAAGGAGATACTGTCCACTAAATTGAAACTTGCGGGATGAGGAAGTGTGGAAAGGAAGAAGCAAATAGGAGGAACAGGAATCCTGTTTTAGGGTACTAGATATCATTCGAAAACACACTGGCCCTTACAAAATTCGCAGCTGGCACAATCACTGTAATGTAAGTGATAAATGTTTTTGCACAAGTAGTAGTCACTGAATCACACACCCTGGCCAGTCGAATATTTACCCCAATGCTACCCGCATTCCATAAATACCTTCCAAGTCTCGATTTACCGGAACTGCACAGTACGACACGATTATTTGAACAACCTAGGCACCGGGCAAAGGAGACGTCTCAGTTACGTGCCTCAAAAGAACCGGTAAACAGGCCACGCATTTTGCAGGGACGTTACCATGGCCACATGGCGGACGAATTCCCTGGAATAGTGACAAGGCTCAGTGGAGTCTTAGTAAAGTACAAAACTGCTGGAAAGACTCTTGATGATAGAGGGCTGTTAATTCCCAGCGACAGCAAGATACTGAGACTAGATTAGACCTCTCAGAACACACTCCTTGCCGTTTCGAAGAAGAGACTTCAGGGGGTCGACATGTTTTCGTTTATACTGCAGAAAGTATTGTTGCAGAACATTTGATAGCTTGAATTATGAACATACATAGAAGGTACTGAACGTCGGGGTCGAGTAGCAAGGATCTTTTGTTTGTATTCGGGAGGTCTGTGTTCAAAAGTCGACTTAGCGAACGGCTGCCCTGAATTAGGTTTTGGTTTTCCTCCGTCCCTCCCAGCAAATGCTGCGACATTACTTCAAATTTGGTCACAACAGCTACCACCTACATCCTATCCAAGTCTTTAATCTTAATCACACTATCATCCGATGCCATGTAATCCTGGCTGAGACATACGAGGGCGTGCTGCTAAGTCCTTAAGCCGACCTACCTCCCGATGTCGTAGGACGGAATCGATAGTGTCGTTGGAAAGAGGGGTCCGTCCATGTGCCGAATTGCAAGTCTTTTCTTGTTACAGAGGCTGAAAGGAAGCATGTCAGGCGACGCGCGCCATTTCAACAACACGGAGACGCGAGCTGTCATCAAGTGTTTTTTCCTGCAAGGCAAGGCGCCGAAGGAAATTCAGGCCATTCTGACAGAAACATTAGGGAAACATGTACCATCGTATGCCACCGTCAAAAACTGTGTGGCCCAGTTTAAACATGGTGATATTTCCACCTGTGCTGCGCCTCGTCCAGGGCGACCCAAAACAGCGACCATCACGGAGATTATTGATCAAATTCACGAGCTAATCTTGGAAGACCGCTGGATTTCGGCTAATCAATAGCTGAGCAACTGGCATCTCACGTGAGCGGGTTGGGTCCATCGTTCATGATTTGGACATGCGGAAGCTCTCCACGAATTGGGTCCCGAAATGCCTGAACGCGGATCAAAAACGTCAACGGTGCCAGTCGTCTGAGCAACGTTTGGAATTTTTTCGGCGCGCTCCAAATGATTTCCTGTCGCGATTGGTGACCATGGACGAAACCTGGTTATATAACTATAACCCGGAGACAAAGCAACAATCGGTGGAGTAGCGGCATAGCGGATCACCACGCCCCCAAAAGTTCCGAGTGCAAAAATCCGCTGGAAAATTTCTCGCCTCGATTTTTTGGGATCAAGACGGCATACTCCTCATTGATTATCTTCCAAAGGGCCAAACTGTCAACGCGGAGTATTACTCATCTCTGCTGGTGCAATTGAAGGACATTTTGAAGGAAAAACGCCGCGGGAAGGTCACTAAGGGGGTCTTGTTCTTGCACGACAACGCCCCGGCTCACCGGGCACTTGCAACCCAGAAGAAACTGGCATACCGGGCTTCCAGTGTCTTGATCACCCGCCCTATTCTCCGGATCTGGCCCCGTCGGACTATCACCCGTTCCCTGGACTGAAAAAACAATTGAATGGTCGCCATTTTTTGTCCGACTCGGAGGTCATTGCTGCCGCGGAGACCTGGTTGGACGGACAACCTGATTTTTTTTTTGAGTGGCTTGCAAAAGTTAGAGCAACGGGCTAAGAAATGTATTAACCCTTTGGCCCTGGAGCTGGACATTTACAGTTTAGCACACTATTTATGTAAAATGTGAATATTTTATGAACCAAGAAAGGTAACATTACGACATGCACGACATTTTGTGGAGGAATAAACGAAGAAGGTGACAGAAAGTCTAAAAAAATAATTAAATATATTTATTGACTAAATATATATAAAAAAAAGTACTCTAGGGAGTAGCGGTACGTCTGTCCTTTATATAGGATGCATGGTGCCTGAAGGTTAAGCTTCGTGGGGAGTATGTTGAATAAATCTCGAGTTTGGTTGCTGTAGCTTGTTTCCTTCCTGGTCGGGCTAAGGACTTATCAGCACCCCCTCGTAATTAAACAAGTATGTAAAATATAGTTGCTCCGGTTCAGAAGCACCACATTATGGAAGACTTTGAGGCAGTAGATGTAACACTGCAAGTATTCTAGGCGCAGATGACTGAAGTTCGCGATCATACTCGTATTTTCACACGATACCTTTAAGGTACTAAATTAAATGAGTTTGCAAAGGTTTTGTCGGATGAGTAAAGAAAAGCAGAAGAAATGTGTAATTGAAATGTCGCGATGAAAAGTATTGGCACTTGGTACTTCAGACTAACAATGCAGAACCTTCTAATATACGTGATCCCGCCCTTTTAATAACTTTCTTATGTGAACCTAGCCTATTGAACTGATTTTCGCTCTCGTTTTCCTGCTAAGGGTTATTGGCTAACAGACTTTCTTGAATGTTACTTAGCTAGAAAACTCGTGTAGACAATTTCACGCCTTAGTTTTAAGTTTCGTCTTTTCCCCGTTGGAAATTTTCATGGTACCCTGAATTTTCCAAAATCTTTTCGCGAGGATATTAGGGCATAATGGTAAAATTATGCGAAAATAATGCATTTCTGTTATCCGGGTTTACTTCACTTTTTACCGTATCCAGTGCCTGGATTTGTTGTTCGGCATGTCGAACCTTCGAATTCTAATGTCGGTCAGTTTATTAATAAAAAACCGCGCGCTGCAGGGATTAAATATCATGCAGGTACGCGGATTGACATGCCCTTCACAGAGTGCTGAGATGAGTTCCTGACAAAGTGAATCAATTTCTGCGGACAGAGCATGAAACCCCATTATGTCCAAATTATCAGTCAGTAAAAGAGAAACGTCTACTTTTCAGGTTTTATTGCCTGTTTTCGTTACTTCTCAGCTGACACAGAAGCTAATAACTGCACGGAACAGGTTCATTCTTTAGAAACTTTTTTTTTTTTTTTTTTTTTTTTTTTTTTTTTTTTAGGATATTTTTTTTTTTTTTTTTTTTTTTTTTTTTTTTATTTTTTTTTTTTTTTTTTGTTTTTTTTTTTGTTGGGGGGGGGGGGGGGGTGGAAGGGGTCGTAAACCTCAGGGTTCTTCCCAGCACGTAAGTTTAATATGTAGTGGCTTGGGAATTTGGCCACGATATCTGAAGCAAACTGACCGAGTAGATACCTTTAGCTCGCACCTCACAGAGAACACCTATAGCA
>Ga0123355_10006333_pt1 | contig 17512 bp, 5 predicted proteins | sample TergutEmb28metaG_3_FD_89872 | JGI IMG/M metagenome (GOLD analysis project Ga0123355, IMG submission 89872) | Embiratermes neotenicus P1 segment gut microbial communities from Petit-Saut dam, French Guiana - Emb289 P1 | ecosystem: Host-associated > Arthropoda: Insects > Digestive system > Gut ...
GATATTTGAAAGAAAAATTATGAGGAAAGTATTTGGACCCACAAGAATAGAAGAGGGCTATTGGAGAATTAAAACCAACCAAGAAATTAACGATATATTAAAAGGGGAAAATATAATTGGGTTCATTAGAAAACAACGATTGAATTGGTTAGGCCATGTTGAGCGCATGAACAAAGATAATAATGTAAAAAAAATATATAGGTGGAAACCATTAGCTCAAAGACCAACCGGAAGACCAAAAAACGATGGGAAGACGACGTCTCGGAAGATATGAAAAGATTGAAATTTCGAAACTGGAAGAAAATAACACACGATAGAGTGAGATGGAAGAAAGTTGTTGAGCAAGCCAGAACCTTATATAGGTTGTAGCGCTTTATAAGAAGAAGAAGATGTGACTTCATAATTATCTGGTTGAAATACCGCAGTGGCTATAAGATTTTTGCCTGTGCAGTACCAAGTTTCATGTCTGTGAAGTGTGAACAAGTGAAAATTTAAATCATATGTTTGAAGGACAGGATATGTGTTTGACATGCAGTTCATACTTCCTGTAATTTTTAGGAATTTATTTTGTATTCTCTAAATAGAGCTTGTGTAGATTTTTGAATTGAAATGATAAGGCTGTGTGATGGTTAAATAATAAAATTAGTCCTTTTTATGTTTGAACAGAGATCTGGCTGCCCGCAACTGTCTAGTAACACCAGATTTGACTGTTAAAATTGGTGACTACGGAACAAGCATCGAAACATTTAAAGTGAGTATACTTGGAGAAGTGTTCAATAATGTCTTGAAGAATACCTTTACTGTACTTGCCTGAATACATACATCCCTGCGAATATGCAGGGTTGTAATCTTAACAATTTAAAATTTTTAGGAAAATACCTATACATTACATCTTTAACTTCATGATTGCTGTCAGATGACCCTCTGTTTCTCTGATGATGCATTTAGGAAACGTTGCTGTCTGATATGTGGGTAAATATGGTACATGTTAGTTGAAGAATAAAAAACCAACTTGATGTCACTTGCTAATTTATTTCACTTCTTATGTGCTCAACATGTTTCAGACATTAATATATCCATCATCAGGAGTGTGCAACTATTCTGTTGAATTACCACATTGGTCGTATTGTTCTTTGTTCGATGTGTGTTGGAGTTTTGGTGTGGTTGGGTTTGGAGTGGTATCCGTGTTGCAGGCTTCGGCCTGCAACACGGATACCACTGCAAGAACTGCAAGAACAATACGACCAATGTGGTAATTCAACAGAATAGTCGCACACTCCTGATGATGGATATATTAACTCTTTAAATGCCAAGTTAAATCCCATCTGCCATTTGCTGGCATTAATAGGAGCTCACCATATTCTCCACGTTAGCAGGATAAGGGTTAATGTCTGAAACATGTTGAGCACATAAGAAGTGAAATAAAATAGCAGGTGACATCAAGTTGGTCTTTTACTCTTCAACTATCACAATGATGTACAGTCCAATAAACATAAGATGGTACATGTTCTTACACATGAATGGATTTTATGAGCTAACAGTACCCCTTCTTAAGGTCACAAGTTATGGATGTTTGATATGAGAATTTAGTTTTGTTGTATTTTACTGCCAGGCCAAGGATCAGCACACACACTATTGACTGTACCTGTACTCCTTATAAGTTTGCATGGTTTCAGTGTGGTAGATGTTCATGTAGTGGTCTTCTGTGATGTAGAAGTGCATAGTCTTGTAGGTTAGAACCCACGTTTCACAGGAACATGCTGTACCTCATTTCCCCCACCCATGTCACTGTAAACTGGCCACATTCTCGTCAAAATCACTTCAACACAGCAAAGATGATGACAGCATGTTCGTCTGGACTGCTGGTACATATCTACCAAAGTGCAGGTTGTCACATCTCAGAAACCAACTACCATGACATAGCAGTAATACACTAGACATATATTTAGGGGATGCCCAGTTTAAATCTCAGCCCAGTCACCACCTGTCATGACAGGTGTTTTATGGTTTTCTGCAGGCCTGCCAGGCAAACGCTGGGAGAACATCTTGACTGCACTGTGACTGCTTCTTTAGAAATACTTTCCAGTTCGTTCATCACAATACTGTATGATGCTCGATTGTTTGTAAAGTTGGTAGCATCTTAAAATAAAGCAAATGTGACATTACTTCAGTTCTGTGACACCAGTACTTCAGTTGTACCTAGTTACTTTTTCCGTCTACTAACCCTTTGGTATGTACACTTGTGCGTAACATGCAGACCCACAGTATATCCTGTACTGTGTAATTTACAGCATTTTTAAGGCATACTGAATAATCTCTGTTTTATTCTCAACAACATGATGTTTATTTTATAATTTTTATCTTTTTATATTCCAATAATACTTTTTTTCTAAACCACATGCTAAAATTTAAATAACAGCCTGGTCATTAAAGGTTGAACTGGATGCAGCATCTTCTAGTGCCTTGGTCATGGAAGAGTAGACCCACCCTCTGGGCCACACCGGGCCTGTAACGGGAGCACCTTACCTTTACCTTTACCTTTTACTGGATGCAGCATTAGTATACAAGGCATCATAAACAAAAGATAATATATAAATATAAAGTGAACCTGTTTATTAAGTCTGTGCATTTCACAAGTAACTGTGTTACAGGAGGATTATTACTGTGCTGGAGAGGTGGCGTTACCGATCCGGTGGTGCGCGCCGGAGACACTGCACTGTACAGACACCACTATCGAAACAAAAGAGGTGTGTTTATTCTTATTCTGTTCACAGTGTTAAATTCAATAGCATTCCTAAATTTAATATTTACAGATACAGTGAGACCTTTATCCATTCTTCCCATGTGCAGTGTGTCATGGACATGCATTAAAATCATCTACACTTCATGTCTTCATCCTGTGTAGTAAAGAAAGATTAACACTAATAAAGAAAAGGAGTTTTCATATAAAGGGAAAAAGTAAATTTGTCCCTGTGGTTGATTAAGCACCATGCCATGAAGATGTATGGAGGGAGTTATTGCATAGCTCCAGACATTCTTAATCTTGCCCCTAGGTGGAAGTAAGTGGTCAGCCTGTTGTTATTTCTGTTTGCTCCTGACAGAAGGCCCCCTGGTACCGATTTGATGGGAGGCTGGATGGGCCCCAGAACTGGTCTGAATGGTGTAGAGAAGAGAAAAGAAATTTGCCCCAGCCAGTAAATGAACCCAGATCCCCTGGTTAATAGAAGATTTGAACTTCTTTCATAATGTTTTCAAGATATTAGACTTTCTCTGTAGCTTTTTAATTCATTTTGTTATTTTATTTCATAGTTTTGTTGTTATTGGGTTTACTATGTAGTCTTTGAAGTATATTGTTACTAGGATTTGTCCTGTTAGGATGTATGGTTCTCCTACTGGTCGGGCTCATGGCTTGTATTCTTCTGGTCTTTTTTGTCTTCCTAATATTTCTTGTGAACGTTTTGGTAGACAGATTAAAGGACAGTGTATATTTTATATACATATGTAACTGAAGTTGTGTTTTGACAGGTGACGGCTAGTGCAAACGTGTGGAGCCTGGGTGTGGTGCTTTGGGAGATCTGTGAATTTGGAAAGTTACCATATTCAGATCTGAATGATGATGAAGTGATTGTAAAAGTGCTTGGGGAGGGCACCGTGCATCTTGGCCTACCATCCCTGTCTTCTCCCCACAGACAGAACCTGTACGTAACACACTGCATAGTATTGTTGCTGTGTGACATTGAATTACTCTCGTACTTGAAGTTAAGTTGAAAGCAAACTGACCAAATTCACTTCCTCTTTAGTATTTGTGCATACTCTTAGGAGCGTGATGGTCAGCTGCTTTGTCAGGTGGATGAGAGTGGCAGAACATCTGTTAAAGGGTGTCAAGACTACATTGCAGATGTTTGATGTGCTTGTTCCTGGTTGTGTACAGACTGCTTGTTCAGTGGCTTGAGTTGTCCAAAATGCAGTCCACGTTGGTGAGCCTCTGAAGCACCTCTCTTTGGCAAACACCCAGGACACAGAGGTGCTTTTGGATCTTCACTTTGTATACAGATGCACAACCTTGACCACATGCACAAGTAGTCTGGTGCACCTGTATAAACTACAGATGACTAAAACCTGATTTGATGGTGTAGTCTGTGATAGGTACAGAACTCACACTGGTTTTCTTGAAAGAAGTATTTTATTAATGATTTATATTTGTTTGGTTGGCACTTGAGGGATGAAGATTGTCATCTTGTATGAGATCTGTCCATTAGAAGAGAAGGGATTAGGGTATGAAAATGTGAAATAAAATTGATTTCAATTAAGATTATAATCACCCAAAAATTGGTTTATGTTTTTTGTAAGAGTACTTTTTCTAATGTATGTTTTGAGATGTACCTTGTGTATGTTGTTTGTAAAGTTATTTCTGCTTGTGTGTTAGTCATTTTAACATCATAATATATGTTGGACATGGGAAAAGAAATACGAGGTACAGTGTGGATGAACATTATACATGGGCTTGTTCTGATGTGCGTCAACGTATTAATACACTAAGCTCCTTACAATATGGACTTGTTCTTCTTCCAGGTACCTGCTGATGAAACTCTGTTGGAGCTGTATTCCAGAACGACCCGTATTATTGCAAGTTCATTCAATGCTGATCCACCTCTACATGCACTGGAAACAGTGCAACCAGGATGGTGACAGCTCTAGCCTAACAACAGATGAAGACTTTGAGTGCCGCTGGGAGATGCTGAAGCCCAATTATATTCCAAAAACTGATAATCACATAACATCACCGGAGGACGCTCCCATTGCACAGTCTCCAACTCAGTCAACAGAGGACAGCAGTAGCAGAATCCATCCAGTGGATGACACAGCTCCACGGCTGACTGAAGACAGCAAAGCACTGATTCTTCCCGCAGCTGTATTTGAGAGCATGGCTGGATCACAAGATGCAGGAAATCTTGTTATAGATGGAACCAGCATGACTCCACTCACAACATCACCTCAGCCATCATTAGCAAGCAGTTCTGGAGGTGAGTTCTTCATACCAACTCTACAGCAACGGCATAAGTCGCCAAGCCTCCAGAACCTTCATGGATCTATAGATGATCTCAGTGAGTGCACTGTGGAGATTACAGGTGTTGCAGTTTGGCAGAAAGAAGATGAAGGGGATCATGCTACAGATGCTCTTGATGGACAAGAGAATGAAGGAAGCATATTGAGTGGGGAGTATAGAGAAGATGAGGTTAAAGAAACTGTTGCACTAGAACCAGACTTTGATTCTTGGTTGAAAGGTGTAGAAACCACCAGCGAAGAAGATGCAAAGTTTGTTCGCAAAATAAGTGAGGCAATTCGAGATCTGGACAATGCTCTAGCACTAGAAAATACTTCTTCTTCTTCATCAGAAGCTTCTAGCCAATGTGCTTCCTATCAGAGTCCTGTCAAAGACATGACTACAGAGCAGAATACGGTGCTGGACTTCAGACTTGGCCGTGCAGATTCTGGCATGTCATCAGATGACAAGGAGATAATATTTCAACTAGATAGTCTTCAAGATGATAGTTTGGATAATGCCAAATCCACACAGTTAGAAAACAGGGCAACAGATTCTGGGACGGACACTGAAGATGAGACCTGGAGGAGACGAATTGAACGTGGAGAGTTCTCAGAGAAGGTCAAGCAAAAATCCAAATCAGTTGCAGATCTGATGGTGCTTACACACATTGAATGCAGTGATGGCAGTGATTCAGATCCTCCGTCTCTAACTTGGAATTTTGAGCGTAGTTATAATGGGCGAGGTTCCTTTACTAGTAGAGTAAGACCAGGATTATATACTAGGAATATCCCTACAGCATTTAGCAGTGAAAGTAATATCCATGGGGCTGTTCTGGGTGAAGAATTTCAAGACACGCTGAAAAAACTGTGTGAAGCGCAAAGGAAATGTAACAGGGTCTCCAAGTTTGGATCTGCTACAGATTCTTCACCACTTCACCTCTCTGATGATGCAACAGCTATGCATTCAGAAACCTGCACTGCACATTGTTGTGATTCTAACATGGGTGAGAATTTTTTAGTCAATGATGCCTCGGAAGAAATTAATGAAGGAAATCGTGTGATGGAGATAATAGCAGTTAATGATAAAAATCCAGTGAATAAAACAGTATTAACATGTCCCAGCATTGCTGGACCTATATCACATAGTGATTTAGCAATGAACACAGAAGTTGCCTGTGACCAAATAGACAGTATATTTGGTACTAACATAGAAAACTGTGTATCAAATTGTAGACAAGTGCCTGAGGAAGAATGTGTGTATAGTTCAGTGTTGGCATCTAGGTGCCAGGATTTCAAATATAGTGACATAGATAGTGGAGTAATTAATATGCTGCAAGCAGACATTGACTGTTCTACGCCATTAGGTGCTGTTCCTCATAAAGTAACTACAAAAAGCTTGAACGAATATGTGCCTCAAAAACATGTGATAGAATCCTCATTAAATACTGGACCAAATGTTGCGTCTGAATTGCATAATGAAGTGTTGCCACGTCTGAATGTGCCCCACCAAAACTTGTTCAGTCATGATTCATACAATAGTTCTGCAGTTCGTTCATTTGCTGCAAATGGTACCTTTAAGGACAGTTTTGAAACGAGTGTAGGAGACAGAACCGAAGATGATTTCTTCAAAGGTAAATGTAAAGAATCAAATTCATCACCTCTTTTTGCAAGTACACCTCATCATCCATACAGTGGAATAACAGGTATTGATTCTTCACATCCTGCCATGAGTGATGTTTCCGATTTATTTCAGAACATGTCTGATACAGTTTCAAAATTCTGTCCAAATAAGACCATGAATGATGAAACATGTTCCCCATACAGAAACCATGACCAGGTGTCTACCCACAGCACATTGTCAGATTCATTCCATTTTTTCCATGATAGCCAGAAAATTATCAGTGACAGTGAGCAGTCCTTTGAAGTGGTGAATCCTTGTGACTTAGCAACAACACTCAGTTCTCATGATACAGCTGACATACTTCCTGCTATGGCCACAACTTCACTACCTGCCTCTAATCTACAGGAAAACAAGGCAGTAGTTTCAGTAGTTATTGGGCCTTGTGAAGACTATACACTGGACTATTTCAAGGGACTGAAGACAACATATGGCAGCGAACCAATTGCAAACATCTCGGCTAGCCCTGAAGATGTATTACTGTGTTTAGGGAATAGCAGTTATGTAGATGAAAAACTGGACAAGGTTGTTGTAGGTGATAAAGAAGGAGCATTACTCACAGATTACAGCATTGACTCATGGGACAGACATCTTTCTACTGCACTTCAGGAACATGAAGCTAAATCTGATTTTTTTGATGAAATAAACTTTAAATCCGGACCAAACAGCTTGATTGGTGAAGATGAGGCAGTGAACTGCAGCCGTCCCAGTACCTTGAGTAGTTACTTAGAACAACTGTTAAGTCAAGAAATGAAGGGGGCTAGCCTTGATTCTTTGGAAGATACTAGGACAAGTGAAAATTGTGATCGGGTACATACATGTTCAAAACATAATGTTGATGATGAAAATGTAACACTTGACATCATAAAAGATACTAGTAAATGGACAGCTGACACAGAGGTGTATGGCACTTGCCATCACAGAAATTTAGGCACCGCTGAGCATGATGTCAGTAATATTCCAGAAAATGTTCTAAATTTTCTGGAAGATTCACAGGCCAGTGAAAGTTGTGATGAAAAGTCTACTGATGTAACACAGGAGAAAGCGGACATCAGTGCAACAATTTCAAGCATTCAGAAAAGGTTAGAGTGTGCTAGTGACGTAGTTTCTGGCCTCTTAGAAGGTATTCATTACAGTAGCAGTACAGAGCTTGGTGGGAATGAATATATAGCAGACAGTTGCAGCTGTGTGCATACTGCAGATGATTTGCCACTTGTTAAAGGAAAACTAAACACATCTGGACTGTGTATTCCGAGTTTGAATTTCATTGCTGCTACTCCAGTCCCTTCTGGAAGAAACACACCAGAAGTGTTAACTGAAGCCATCTTTGAAGATTCACGTGACAGAATGGAAGCCATAGTAAACCATGTGGTTTTTAATAAACAAGTAGTTTCTCATATAACTAAGATAGAAGAAGAGGATTTGATTACTTCAACAGGAACATTTATTGATGGAAGAAATGAAGAAGAAAGTAAAATTCCACATGTTTCACAACCAACATCTGAAATTGCAGCCAGACACAGTGTAGAAAATTTATCTGGTGATGTGACTTTGGTTTCTGGAGTTTGTAATAATGGTTCCAATCCTGCTACAGAGACTGACCCATCGAAATTGGTTGTTACACAAACACTGGAAAAAGAGGCAGATACTGACAATAATGGAGACAGCCCTGAAATGAAACTTTTTTGCTCAGATGTGTTGCATTATGTTAAAAGTAAAGATGATATATCAGAATTTCATGAAACAGGATGCAAGGAACAGAACCGGCCTGATAGTGACATACCTACAGAGGCCTCTCGTTGTAGAGATATTGGCTCACAGAATATAGAGGAGACTCTTAGTAATTTCAAGTCTTCTTCATGTACTCAGGTCGTGAAATGTGGGACAAGTACATCATCATCATCATCATCATCATCATCATCATCATCATCATATCCACAGAACTTTGTCAGTACAAATGCTGGGCATTGTGAAGAAGGAAATAAATTAACTGTTACTGCAGAAAATGCTTCAGAGGTTAATCCAACAATCAAAGTGCCATTTCAGAATGAAGCAAACAAAGAAGTAAGTGCCACTGAAGAACATTTAATGTCCATACACAGGCAGGAGAAGTCTGTATCATCAGATGTGTTTCCTTTGGAAAGTGGAAAAAACACTCAGAATTCCAGCTTAAACCATAGTGGTTATGAAGACAATATTTTGCCAACAAAGATGAAGCAAAATGAAGCCACTAACATCGAGGCAGGCCTTTTCAGGTGGAGCCCTGAAGAAAGTAGCATGTATTGTGAACAAAAACAGGTAGATTTGAAACAAATTCAAGATCCTCACAGCATTCAAGATATTGACAAATTGCTGTTTTGGAAAAATTCCATTTTGGCTGTTCCATACATTGAAGAGATTGGTTCAGAAACTGCCCATGTTGCTGGGCATATAGCAAGGCCATGGACTGAGAAGCATGAAGAAATGTGTAATTCACATTTAATGAATTGCTTTGGAGCAAAAGGGGTAACACATGTAAAACATTCTGACTTCTCTAAAGATACTTTGAGTCTTGGTGAGAAGAACATTGAAGACTGTAGCATAGACACTTCTAGTTATGATCAGATGTCTCTCCAGCCACTACCAATTAAGGATCCTGATTTTGATGGAAATGTTTTTAAACCCTGTGTGAAGGAAATCAAAGAAAACTGTGACACACCTGGCATCAGTTATGAAGAAGTATCTGTGATTCCAATGGAGATTACGAATGCCCAATCTGCTAATGCTGCTGAACATTTAGAAGGAAGAATTGAAAATTCCAAGTGTTTAAGTTATGAACAAGTGTCTGTAGAGCAAATAGCAGGGAAACAATTCAGTATTCCAAATCCTGTTCAAACTGTGGCAGAAACTAAAGAGATATGTAACCAAGAAGATGTTGTAGATTTGTTTCTTACATTTCCATCAGACAAATTCAGTGAGAAAGAGGCAAACAAGGTGGCTGCTGCTGTTGAGTCATGGAAATTAAACCACTTTGACAGTAATGGTTGCATATTGATGGATAATGTGTTGCTGGAAGAGAGATTAGCAAGCCCACTGATGGCATCAGAGCTGAATATAAAGGCAGAGGAGAGTTTTGACACAGCTGGTGAGATGGAAGATGATGGTGAGGACTTTGGGTTAGATGTGGTAAAGCACTCAACACCAGATGATGAACGCAGTAGTGACTCTGGCTTCAGAGATAAGGGAAGTCTGAGTGAAAGCTGTGAGGAAGCCTGTGATGAGAAATATAACCTTGAAGACATTGAGGCAGAACTGGAGGACACATTTAACAAGGATGGTTTCAACCTGGTTGAGAAGCATCATGAAGAAGAAGAAGAGAATGACAGAGCAATTGAGGATGAGCAGATAAAGTTTTCAGTCAGAAGTTCCAGTGATACTGCATTCAAATGTATTGAGAAGTCCAGAGATGAAGACCAGAATGATAGAACTTTGGTAAGCTCAGGGACAATGCTGTCTGTCAGGAGATGTGATGAACCACTAGGTAATGAGAAGGATCTCGATTATTTTGATAGTGTGTGTGAAAGGAATAGCAGTGAGATAGCAGACGGTAAATTAGCAGTGGCTCTAGATACAATGGGGAGTGCTGAGAAAGGGGAAGAAAAAATTCAGCTTCTTAGAAGCACTGAAGAACTGCATATGGAAAATAAACTGAAACACGAGTCCTGGGAATTAGGTGATTCAAATAAGATGAAAGCAGCTCATCAGTTTTTGAAGACTGAATGTGATATAAACAATCATGATGATCCTTCTACAGAATTTCACCAGCATGATGTTTTGACTGTGATTTGTGATCATAGAAAAGCTGTGCTGCCAGTACAATTACAAGGTGTACAGTCCAGTAGTGTGAACAGTTATATGCCTGTCAGTCAGTTAAATAAATTACTGGAGGCAGAAAGAGAGACTCAGAATGTGGAATGGTTGAATTTTGAACAACGACAGCAGATTGTAACAAATATGAATTTGCTTGAGCATGTACCTGAAGAGGACACCAGAAACATACTTACTGTAACTGCACATACAAGTGATGGACATGTACTTGCTGTAGTTGATTCCAGGACAGGTGCAAATTGTACCACAAAAATTCATACTACTGACAGATCTTTCACTGAATGTGGAAATAATCTTGATGAAACTTTATCCTCCATCTCACCAGATGATAAGATGGAGTCAAAGGTGAATGGTCATTGCTTAATAAGTACACAAAACTCTGGATTAAATGTATACCAGACACTGTCTTGTGATGAGGCACACGCAAATGAAGACATGGCCACAGCTAGTAGCAAACCTGAATTGGAAATCAGGGACTTACAGCATGCAGAGTCACTACAGAAGGACACAGAGTTCCTGCCAACAGTGGGGTGGTACCTGCATCCCCAACCAAAGAGCAGTAGATGTGAAGACGTTGAGAGAGGGCCTGGTAATCTTGAAGAATACACTATGTCAGTAGGTTCAGGTTCTTCTAATTCGCATGAAGAAGGCAATATCAAAGAGAACAGCTATGTATCATTTAATCTAGATGAAGAATTTGTCACAGCAATCAGAAATGAATTGCTTGATAAATTGCCCTTCACACATCAAGAGAGCCAGGAACAGGAGTTGGAAGAAGATGCAGTCATAGACCCAGATGATGACTTCCCACAAGAAGAGAGAACAGACATCTTGATCCATTACAACATGTATCCTGCACCTCTCTCTCCAATATTAGAGGAAAGAGAGAGTGTGAGCTCACTAACAACTACTGTCAGTGATAATTACTCTCCATTGGCATCCTCAAACCAACAAGATGCTCTAAAATCAGGCTCAGATTCGGAGCCTCTCAGTCCTGCCTTTGTGTTTGATCCAAAAGATGCTGTCAGTATGGCACTGTATGAAGTGAATGCCAAGAAGTTTGAACAAGAAATTCGAGAAGCCCTTGAAAATTTCAGTTTAAGCAGTGATGATGCAAGCAGTACGTGTGATAAAGTTTTGAAAGAGAGCAGTGTGCTGTTCGAGGATCTGGAGCAACAACCATCAGAAGATGCACAGAGCCTGGTGTTAAATGGCAAGAACATTGTAGTAGTCCGTGGCACCAACCAGCATCCAGATGATGATGATGATGTTCTAGTAGTAAACACTGAAACAAATGAAGTTACCATACTAGAGAGTCCAAAGCCTAAGTCGCACCTGGCGTTTGTGAATAACAGGCGAACGCTTCAAGACAGCAAGTCAGTTGATGAACTTTATGGCTCACACAATGCTTTTAGCGATGCTGAAATGAATGTAGGTGTCAATTCAGATACATTTGTTATTGATAGAAGTAAATTCAGTGATAGCTTTGATGTTGATTCAAAACTGGGTACAGGAAAAGAAGTGTCATCTGGTGATGAAGCATACACACCAGACAGCATATCCCCTGCACATGTGCCAGACACTCCATCTGCATCCACTGTACAGTCTCCTGATACTGAAAATTTATTAGACTTCTTTCTAACACCATCTGAAAAGTCACCTCATGTAAGTTGTCAGGACAGTCCATGTGGCCCACAGAACTCATGTGTGTACAGCCCATGTTACCTGCATTCGTTATCAAAAACTCCACATAACTCCATGTTTGAAGACGTGCAGGAAATTTGTTTAGGAGTAGCCAACAATGAGGCAGCAGAAATAATATCAGAGCTTGAAAGTAGTGGCATATTTAATAACAACAACAATAATATTACAAATGAGAAAGACATTTTTACAACTGTGTTACCATTGTGTGAGGAAGTGTCAGTACAAGATCCTTATAGCTTTAGGAGTTCATCAGCAAATGGTAAGCGTGAAGTGCTGTTAGTGGATGATAGTTCAGAATCCTCAGAAATGGCTAGGAAAGAGGATGATAGTTCAGAATCTGCAGAAATGGCTTGGAAAGACTTAAATGATCATAGCAGTAACCTTAAGGGGCTGTCTGCAGTTGATAGGTTGGACTGCTTGACATCACCAAATCTAGACGTATTCAGTGCGAAGACAAGGGAGTCACCAGAAAATTCTGAGGCAGAGAACTCTCTAAATGATGATGGGAGACGCTTGCTAAATGACACTTTCGGTGTTTGGAAGAGACATAAGGAATGGCAGCAGAGTAGCAATGGCCTGTATCAAGAAGATGATAGAGGGTGGAGTCTTCCAAACCTTGAAGTTTCTGTTCTCAGTACAAAAGCTCCCATGCCATCACCGGAAGAGGAATCATGGAAGCAAATTCCATCAATGCTAGCATTCTCAGATGTAAATGACGCTATAGCTCGGTGCTGTAATGAGCAAGAAATATTTGACACAACAATCTGTGTTCCCTGTAATGGTCAAACAAAGGAGGATGATGGCGATCTTATGTCCACGTCATTCAGCATCAAAGGTGATCCTGATGATCCAGAATGCTACACTCCAGACTGGGAAAGTGATTCTGATGATACTAATGAAGAAGACAACACTTCCTCCTCAAGTGGTGAATTTATATGGAAGGTATGTACATGGGATGGGTATGTATGTAGACGTATGTGTGTGTGTAGGGATGTTCATGGTTCGGTGGTACAGAGTGGGCAAGCAGCATTGAGGGACTGGATGTAAGACTGCATAACCTGGACAAAGGATGGTGAGTTTTTTAGTGCCTGACACCAAACAAACATCACAAGTTTTGTAGGTATTAGATGTTTGTTTGGTGTCAGCATCCATTTTACACTTGTACTGCCTGGTGCATTTAATGAAATATTTGCTGCTGTACATTTGCTAGACACTTCTGCAGTTCTGAACTGGTGCATTGTTTTGAGAGCCACACCAACTTTATTTTGTTTCTGAGACAGCTTCTTACATTTGACATTGTGAAAGTCATAATTTGAAATAACCAACAAGATAATACATTAATTAACTTGTTAAAGACTAGTTCACATATGTGAACGCAATGGGAAAGTAATCCAGGAAATCCATTTCATTTCTTTGGGCAACAAGGAAATTGCCTGCATTTTTAAGGCATGCTGCATAATCTGTTTTATTTTCCACAGTATGCCATTAATTTCATAATTTTATCATTTTCTGTTCAAGTAATAATCATCATCATCATAGGCTCTACAGCCCTTGGTGGGCCTTCTTTTCAAATAATACATTTTCCATAAACCCTACACTTAAATTTAAGCACCCACCATGCTGGGATAAAGGTTAAAGCAAATACCGTAAATTCTCAAATCTAATCCGCACCCTTTTTTACAGTTTTGGAGGGCTAAAAAATCAGATACGAATTAGAGTCGCGTGCGGATTAGATTCACAGCCGTGAGCTGGATTTTGGAAAAAAGATAGAGCCGCTGTACGTGCGCTAAGAACAATACTGTACAATAATTTATTATTTTATTTATTATTTATAATATTATATAATATTTATAATTTATTATTCATCAGACTCGCCATCATCAGTCATAACTGAATCGTTATCCGTCACCCAGTCACATTCATCAGCTGTGGTGCGTTTGTACCGCTGGCAGTTAAATATTCACCTCACACATGGCACGTTGGTCGGGTAACGGTTAAAGCATTGGTAACATCACAGTATTATTCAATCAGTTTGCCTTGTATGCAAGGGGCGGTTGAAGGACAGGTGCGGATTAGAACCGCAAACTAACTTTTTTTGGTTTAAGAAGTCGGCAAAAACTAGTGCGGATTAGATTCGAGAATATATGGTTACTATGTATACTGCAGTTGGGATGCACAAAGTATTTTATTGTAACTGATCTGTTGTGTAGGAGTTTGTTACAAAATGACAAGGGGAAGTGCCGAAAGTTTACAATATGATAATTTAAAAGTGATAAGTTAATTTAAGGTAACATTATAAAATCATAATTAAAACCGGCGTATGTAAAGGTGAAGGTGAAAGTAAAGTTCACCCTAGAACAGGCCATGAAGGCCCAGAGGCAGAGTAGAGGTTATGGCACTACTTTTTCTTTAACCTTGTCTTTATATGGGGATGGGTGTTCACACTCGTAAAGCACAAGTTGGATGTATGGTGTCTCAAAGTATTATAAATGAAATTCCAGTAACAGAGGATACATAAATGTACAATCCATGGAATGTATATGTACACCATTCAGATGTACTTATCTTAACACAGAAAATACGATTTGAAAATTTTTTGGTGAGTGAATGCAGTCAAGTTTTATTGTGCAATTGGCTGTGTGAAAACTGAGCATGATAGTGACTAATATTTCCATATGAACGTGAGAAGATGTCATTAGAAGTATAGTAGTTACTGATTCCAGGCAGTGCCACTGCAGACTTGCACAGCACAGGTTCATGCTTGGTTGGTGTGCACATTTCCGCATTTGTATTAGTCGCACTTGTCATCTGAGAGACTTGTTGTATGATTTTTACTGTTCACCTCAACTGCCCAGGCACCTACTCGTCAGTTACTTGACATGGTACTGTAGTTCACATCCAAGTGGGAAAACATTTTTTGTGTGTTTTTTAATTTTTGTTTTCTGAATTAATTTGTAATCCCAATGAATCTTGTTCCTTGTTTTTAAGACAGTCATACTCATGGTTGATTACAACTTCTGTTGTGGTGTACCGTACATGAGGTCTTCATTGTTCTTGGATTTTATGTGCATTGATTGGTAGTTAGTTACCGATGTTTCAGGATGAGCTATGGGTCCTATCTGCAAGGGTAGTGAGTGATAGGTTATCCTGAAACACCGGTAACCAGTCAGTGCTGAATAACATCCCTAAAGAGTAATGGTCTCTTTTTTCATGGTTTCTGTCAGTAGTTTTGACACAGGTTTGTATGTAGTTGTATTACCAAATACAATATATTACATTGGAATCCTTTTATGTTTCTCTATCCCCCCTCTCAAAGTTCCATTTTACTGTGAGATTTTAGGTTCTCACAGTGGTGCTGCTGACGATTGAAGTTTTCTAGGATGTTAACACGGTGGCGCTGGGAACATAGTTGTTGGCATTTCAAAGGATTTTAGAGCCTTCATCTTCAACACAATCTTTTGAATCGTTGAGGACTGCTTACCCAACAAAAGAGCACCTGAATCTTCAGTTGCAGTAATTTCACTTTTAAATTAAATTTTAATTGTTCTTATCTACTGCCCTACAGAGTAACATAAAATGAGGGTTCCGATGTATGTTTTTGTATTGCTATATGTGTAGTTTAGTCAAATATCAGTTTGTTGTACATATTTCTGTGTCATGTGTAGGTAATTTTTTTGCATATGTGTAATGTTTGTTGCCTGCACACATATAGAACATAAAATGAACAAAGCAAAATATTTTATTGTAGAATATGTAGAATATGTAGAACGTATTCCTTTTATTCCATTTTTGGAAGGAAATGGTAATATAATATACCTATATATATCTGCATGAATAGAAGAGTGTAGGACCATACACAGTCTGACAAATAACAGGGGTGTTTCTGTTAGAAATGTGTTTCCACTAATCATCTGTAAGTGTAGTCACCTACACTGTGTTTTACCATGTAGCTTCATGTGACATGTAGCTGTGTCGCATGCCCAAAGACAATGCTGCTAGTTTCTGGACATCATGTCTGTACAGACACTGCAATGTCTTTAGTTACTTAGTTGATTTAAAATGAGGTATTTAAAATTGGTCATTTAGTTTTGGGAATAGTGGATGCTGAAACACTAGTATTAATTTCTATGTCATACATCAGTCCTATAAAAAGTACTTATGGGAAGATGCATTAGGCTAATGCATAACTCACTTGCCTAATATGAAATCTTGTGTTTTTAGACTGACAGATATACTACTGTTGTACTGTTGTGAGCATTCGTAGATTATATTATTGAAATGCACAATGAACTTTTGAGAAATTTGAGGGGGGGGGAGTTTAAATAACAATTACATGTGTTCTTGTTTGTAAATGCAGTGAGCAGAATTATGTTGTACAACTACAGAAAATTTCTTACAATACAAGAGAATATTATTAGAATTATTACCGGTTGATTAAATAGAGACTCGCATAGGGATTTATTTAAGAATCTGAAAATTCTACCTCTTCAGCCACAATATATACTATCACTTCTTTTATTTTTGGTTAACATCAAAAATAATTTTAAATCAAATTTTGATGTCTGTAACACAAATACTAGACAAAAATGTAAGATTCAGCAACCTTCATCAAACTTATCACTATATAAAAGAGGAGTCTATTCAGTTGGCATAAAAGTATTAAGCAGTCTACCACAAAGTAACAACAATTTAAGGGATAATCCTAAAAAAGTTAAATCAGCCATAAAGAAGTATTTATATGCTCACTCCTACTGTGTAGACCGGTACTGTAATGTAAGGTTAATCAGTTGTACTGTCACATCTACTGTTGAAGAATAAAAGACCTACTTAGTGTCATTTGCTATTTTATTTCACTTCTTATGTGCTCAGCACGTTTCGGACATTAATGTATCCATCATCAGGAGCTTGCGACTATTCTCTTGAATTACCACACTGGTCGTATTGTTCTTGGTTCGATGTGTGTTGGAGTTTTGGTGTGGTTGGGTTTGAGTGGTATCCATGTTGCAGGCTGAAGCTTCAGCCTGCACCACGGATACCACTCCAAACCAACCACACCGAAACTCCAACACACATCGAACCAAGAACAATACGATCAGTGTGGTAATTCAACAGAATAGTCGCAAGCTCCTGATGATGGATATATTAATGTCCGAAACATGTTGAGCACATAAGAAGTGAAATAAAATTCCTGCAACACGGATACCACTCCAAACCAAC
>Ga0123355_10006334_pt1 | contig 17512 bp, 16 predicted proteins | sample TergutEmb28metaG_3_FD_89872 | JGI IMG/M metagenome (GOLD analysis project Ga0123355, IMG submission 89872) | Embiratermes neotenicus P1 segment gut microbial communities from Petit-Saut dam, French Guiana - Emb289 P1 | ecosystem: Host-associated > Arthropoda: Insects > Digestive system > Gut ...
CAAAACACACCAAAAGCACTGGGTATCCCTATTATAATAAGGAAGCTATGGGTATCAGCCAAATTCATGAAATTGGCCTGCATAACCGTACCGATTAACGCTATTTGGAAGGGTAATGTAAGTGTTACAAGGATAATCGCCATGATAGCTTTTTTCCCTTTAAAATTGTACATAGCCAAAGCATAGCCACCCATGGCAGAACATAAAACCGAAAGCACACCGGTACTAACAGCCAAAAAAATTGAGTTAATATAATACCGGATAAAACCGATTTGCGTTAACAAAGTATTCACGTTTTGAAAAAAATAATCACCCGGCGTTAATCTTAACCCTTGGAATATTTCTCTGGTGCTGTAGGTAGCCATCATAATCATGGCATAAAAAGGGAAGACGACAATAAGACCAAGTGTCGCCATAAAAATGGTTGTTATTATCCTGGGCAAAACGGCATTTGTCTTGGTCAATCCGAGTCCCCCCCTACATTAAGTATCCTTGTGAGAATAAAGGTAAAAGTCAAAATAATCACAAACATCAAAAAGGACATGGCCGCAGCATAGCCATAGCGCATTTGTGTGGCAAAAGCCACATCAAAAAACAGCCACATGCCCGTTAGAGCGGAATGTTGCGGTCCACCCGTTATGCCCGTAGTGTTTTGGAAGATCATAAAAGGTTCTTCGAAGATGCCGAAACAGCCGATTACTGTTGTGATAACAACAAAATTGCGCACATTTTTCATCAGCGGTATGGTAATGCCTATCATTCGCTGGAAGCGGGTTGCGCCGTCTATGGATGCCGCTTCATACAGCTCCGGATTAATGTTCATGAGTCCGGCCAAAAAGATTATGGCAGTATAGCCCGTCCAGCGCCATATGGTTACCGCACTTATCATAAAACGGGACAACCACACTTCACCGGTCCAGTTAATATTTTGTTCTATCACGCCCCAATTAACAAGCATCTGGTTGATAACGCCGTGATTACGTTCAAACATATGGGCAAAAATAACGCCTATGGCGATAGCCGTTGTGAGGAAGGGTAAAAAATATACTGTCCTAAAAAATGTGCGCCCTTTAAGCAGGGTACTGTTGAGGACATTCGCAATCAAAAACCCCCCTACTATCTGTGTGGGTATAATCATCGCCATAAAAATTAGCGTATTAAGCAGCGCTACCCTAAAACGCAGGTCGCTAAACAATTGTATATAGTTTACTATCCCCGCAAACTCCGGCGGGGTAAACCCTGTCCAATGATTAAAGCTTATCCAAAAACCAAAACCTATAGGGAAAATTGAAAACATCGCAAACAAAATCAAATACGGCGAAAGAAAAAGATATGGTGCGATAGTCTTTTTTGTAATCACTTGCTCCCTCCCTTTTGAAGTTGCCCTACCTAGTGCCGAAATAAAGATTAACGATGCAGTCTATCGTCTATGAAGATCATTTCATCTTCCATCATGGTGATGGCATCGGCAGCGCTCATGCCGTGATCTATCATCTCAACAAATACAAGGCCTGATGCTTCATTGGCAACCGTATCAAAAATAGAAAGCGGACGGGATCGCGTATCGGGATGCATTGAGATTTCAAGTAAGCGTGAAACTATATCCTGGCCCGCAAAAAATGGGTCGGGGTTGTTCAGGTACAGATCGGTGTCATAAGCAGGTGCGTATAAGGTAGGTGTGGCATGTGCCGAGAAGAAGGATTCGGCACCGGCTTGTGATAAGGTCATCCAACGGATCCATTCCCATGCAAGCTCCGGATTTTGTGCACCGACCGGAATGGAATATGCCGTACCGCCCCAGCTAAAGGAACCACCAGGAGGCCCGATCAAACCCCAATCACCTTCGGTATCGGGAGCATTTGCTTTAACAACATGGGAGATAAACCATGTTGGGCCGGGAAAGAAGATAACGTCGTTATTGGCAAAAGAAGCCATCCAAGCAGGGCTCCAAGCACCTAAAGAACCAATGGCACCATTGGCAATGAGGCCTTCCATAATCTCAAAGGTTTCTGTAAAAAGAGTACGTACATTTAACTGGAAATCATTGATTACAACAGGTGCGGAGTTGGCTACGCCAAGACTCGAGAATGCGCGGAAGGCATCCCCTGCACTGGCAAACATATAGACCTGACCATTACTTTGGGAAGTAACATGTGCGGACCAGTCAATAAAATCCTGCGGGGTACGGAACATAGCTTCCAAAGCGCCGGGATCATCTGTACCGAAAAATTCCTCTGCCAGACTCCTCTTATACAGGAATCCGCCGACACAGTTGTCAATCTGCACACCAAGTACTTGGCCTTGTGGGTTGGATACAAGGGGGATAGAGAAAGGAACCATTACACTACGGTCCAGATTAAACGGTGCGTCGTCCAATACATGGAAAACATTATCCAAACTATAAAGCATGGCACGATGGTCAATCTCTACATTAAGTATGTCCGGCAGCTCTCCACCTGCGGCCAAAGTCGTTTGGAATCGCGAAATAATCTCGCCGGTCGGTACAATAACATAATTGATCTCGATATTGGGGAAGTACCTGTAAAAACGATAGGAACCAAGCTCTTCGAAGTCGCCCCATACCCAGTGGGTAATTGTACCGCTGAGGCCATCATCTGCAGCTGCCGATGCAGGTGCCGTACCGCCACCGGCTGTTCCACCGCCATTACCACAGGCTGTCAAAGCTAAAACAGCTATTATTGATAGTGCCAGCAAATATTTTTTCATTTTGAGTCCTCCTATTCTAAATCCAGCATACACATGGTTGCCGGCATTTCATGGGCGGTATTAACCTTCCCCGGATCAGTAACCAGATCAAAGCAAGATATAATAATCTTACCGTTCCAAATAATAGGTTCACCCGGTTGGTCAATTTCGCCGTTCAGGCCGTCCGTATCGGGGCTTTGGGCAATGCGCTTCATAACCCCATCAGGAGTTACCTTTGCGATGGCATTTACCGAAAAGTCGGCAATATAGATATTGCCGTCATCGTCAATACACAGACCGTCAATACTGGTCACTTCTTTTTCGTCTTTTGCCCACACGGTATTTGTTCCGTCCGGGGTGATCTTGTGTATGGCCCCATCGCCAAAATTTCCTACATACAAGTTGCCTGCTTTGTCAAAGACGATACCGTCGGCACCATACTGACAGTCAGGGTTAAGCGTTAAGAATGACGTAAAAATATTTTTATCTGCCAGGGTATTTGTAATATCTATCCCCTCGTCATCCACAGAAAATTTGTACACACAACTGACCAACTTGCCCGATGGATCATTTTCTTTGGAAAGCATACTTTGGGTTACATATACATAGCCGTCCCGTACCCGCAGACCGTTGGGATGTTCCATGTTTTTGGCGATAACGGTGCATTTTGCAATTTTATCGCCATCCATTTTCACACGAAGGATACGGCCTTTGAAAGTCAGTCCTTCCTGTCCGCTCCAGCCTTGATTATCTACAATGTACAGATCGCCGTCGTCGGCCATCTCTATCCCCATAGGGCGCGCACATCCGGTCTCTTCTAAGACAGGCACATCAAACCACTTGCGTACTTGTGCGTCTTTGTTGATCTTTACTACACAGCCGGGCATAGCCGTGTCGGCAAAGTTGGGGCAAGCTAAGATTAGGCTACCATCATTTCTGTCAATAGTCATGCCGTCAGGGGTAGACACATAGTCTTCCGGCAAGAGGGTGAGCAACTTTGATTTTTGCAAATTCAACAATCCTCTCCATAATTTCACATTATATTAACAAACTGCTTTATTTTACCAAAAGCCATGCGCCTTGTAAACATTGCTAAAAAAAAATGCATCGCATTAATATTTTCATGGAAGTTTCCAAACACACTTCCACAAAAAAGGGTATAGTGATATAATTTTCGCAAAAGTATGTGATACGAGGAGGCTATATATGTTAGACAAAGTGAAAATTGCCCTGCTCTCCATGGCACGTTATTCTTGGGAGCAGGGAGTCTGTGCCCAGGCTTTTTTGGAGTCGGGAGATGATGATGTCGTTGTATGTCTGTGTTACGACGCGGTAAACAGACAGTCACCGGATGGACGTTTAGGAAATTTGGGCCATCAAAATGCCGTGACGGATCCTGTGGCGATAGTACCGGCGTTAATCCGCGCCTGTGAAATTACAAAGGATCCGGTTTTGGAAAAGGCCCTGGCTTTGGCCATGGAATGGTCACTGAAAAATAGTCCCCGCAATAAGGAAGGTATCGTGTATCATATGGATCACACCCACCAGTTTTGGGTAGATTCCTTATATATGTTTCCGCCGACACTTTTAGCTGCAGGTCATCCCGACGAGGCTATCAAGCAGGCTGATGGATATATTGCGGCTCTATGGGATAGCGAAAGAAAGCTATTTCATCATATTTGGGACGAAGATAAACAAGATTTTGAAATTGTGGAGTACTGGGGCGTAGGCAATGGCTGGGCATTGGCCGGTCTGTCCAGATTAATTGAAGGATTGCCTGCCGATAAAAAGGCAGCACGGGACAGGTATATAGACGTGGTATCCAAAACGATAGACGCCGCACTTCCCCTTCGCAGCAATGGTATTTTCCATAACTTTTTAGATAAACCCGACAGCTTCCTTGAAGTAAACTTTGCCCAGATGCTGGCTTATACCATTGCCAGGGGAGTAAAGCAGGGATGGCTACGTGCAGATTTAATGGCAGAGGCTGAAGATATCCGTAAAACTGTCCATGGTTACGTTAATCCCTATGGTCTGGTAACGCCGGTGTGTGGCGCGCCTACATTTGATAAGCCTGGTATTGCACCGGAAGGTCAGGCATTTTATATTTTGATGGAGTCTGCATTTAAATAAAAGAGTATGAAGTTGCGAAGCCAGTTGCTGAAATGCGACTGGCTTTTTGCCACTACTGCTGGATATAAACAGCCCTACTTACACCATCTCAACGGACATTAACCCCCAACATTTGAGCAATATAAGCCACCGACGCAAAAGTACGGTTATTTACTATCATAGGCCTTCTTATATTGTGAGGACGAGATGCTCCCTGCATACTGATATCGGAGGATATCTTAGCCCGCGTTGGCGCTGATGGGAATAAGGGTTTCCATTGTAAGGTTTCCCTGCTCAATTTCTTCGTATATGACAAAGGCTGTCACTGCCTTAGTCATACCGGTCGGGACCCAATGATTATCTAAAAGATGCACCTTAAACTCAGCACTATATCTGCCATCCGTTTTAATTGCTCCTCTTTTGCCGATCCATTGCGCTTTACAATTGTGTCGATTTGACCAAATTATTTTATTCCGCTAAATTACGACATTTGACCGCTTTTGATCCTATGAAGAAAAGCGCTTTTATTGTATGGGTTGGCTATTATTTTGTCACAAAACAATTGAACTTTTCCCAGCAATAGGTTACAGTAATACCATATAACGCCGATTAACTCATCGTATGATTTTACTACAACAAACCGTACATCATCAGGAGGCCACCATGTTTACATATCCAATAGAAACCCCATGTATAATAGCTGATTTCGCTAAAATCCAAGCCAATATTCTTCGTATGCAGGAACTGTGCAATCGTCATGGCTGTACCCTCAGACCCCACATTAAAACCCACAAATCTACAGAAATTGCCCGAATGCAAGTAAAAGTCGGCGCAGTGGGTATTACCTGCGCAAAAGTATCGGAAGCAGAAGTTATGGCCGCTGGCGGGCTTACAGATATTTTTATAGCTTATCCTTTGGTAGGGACAAGTAAAATTGACCGTGCCATAATGTTGTCACAAAAAATCCAGCGGTTGATATTAACCGTAGACAGCCTTGCAGGAGCCAGTATCCTTTCTCAAAAAGCACAAAAACACGGCATTGATTTGGAAGTCAGGCTTGAAGTAGATACAGGCCTGCGGCGCACCGGTGTGATTTTACAGGAGGCAATAGATTTAGCGGCCGCCATACACGCGCTGCCCCATCTACAGCTTACAGGATTATTTACCTTCAAAAGCATGATCTATCAGGGCAACCCTACTTTGAACAAAAGAGCGGAAGCCGCCCAAGAAGAATGTTCGCTTTTGGATCAAATAAGTCAAGCCTTATTGCATCGTGGTATCAAATTACGTGATTTAAGTGCAGGCTCCACACCAACAGGACCGGATTGCGCTGCTACAGGTCTTGTCAATGAAGTCCGCCCCGGCACATATGTTTTTTATGATCAAACCTGCCTGCTGCAAGGCTCATGCAAGCCCGGGGATATTGCGGCACGTATTTTTGCCACAGTGGTCAGTGTCCCCTCCCCCGACCATGCGGTTATCGATGGCGGCTCTAAAACATTTCCTACTGATTTGGCACTTAACCAGCCTCCGCTGCATCTTCATAGCTATGGTTATGTGGTTGGTCGGGAAGATTTGCGATTAGACCGGCTTAGTGAAGAACATGGGATGCTACGGACAACTGATGGCGGCCCCACAGGATTGCAGATAGGTGACCTATTAGAGCTAATCCCCACCCATATTTGCCCGGCAATTAATTTGCAAAATCATATTTATATAGAAGAAGATGGTATTTTGCGAAAACTACCGGTAGAAGCCAGAGGAATGGTGGTCTAAATGACCCAGCCGCTAATCCATGATTTAGACAAAAACAACCTATGGAATACATTAAACAATTGTTAAAAGAAGGGATGCGATCTTATGCAAATCGAAAAACGTTTACAAGAACTGGGTTACACCCTCCCCGAAGCACCGCCAAAAGGCGGCGTATATACCCCAGTCAAGGAGTTTTGTAATAAGCTGGCCTATGTATCCGGTTGTGTACCCCGCATAGACGGTCAAAACATCACCGGTAAACTTGGGGCAGACTGCTCTCTTGAAGAGGGCTTTAAAGCGGCAGAGCGCTGCACTCTTAATTTATTGGCTCTGTTAAAAGTTCATCTAGGGGATTTAGACAAAATAAAAAGCTGCGTCAAAATGACGGTTTTTGTAGCAAGTGCCCCTGATTTTTACCAGCACCCTCAAGTAGCAAACGCTGCTACAGAGCTATTGGTCAATATCATGGGAGAAGAAAAAGGCTGCCCTTCCAGGTCCGCTATTGGCGTGGCCTCCCTACCTTTGGATTCCTCAGTAGAAATCGAATTAATGGTGGAGCTTGAGTAATGTTATCAAAAATAACAAGCGCCGCTATTCTTGGAGTAGATGGCTATCTCGTTTTTGTAGAAGTTGATGTGGATCAGGGATTGCCCGCTTTTGACATTGTAGGGCTACCGGATTCTGCTGTAAAGGAATCCCGTGAGCGTGTGCGCACGGCTATTCGCAATGTAGGTCTCCCCTTCCCTATTAAGCGTATCACTGTCAACTTAGCCCCGGCGGATACACGTAAAGTAGGCCCTGCCTTTGATTTGCCTATCGCCGTGGGTATTTTAGTATGCATCGGCGTATTAAAGCAGGAGGATGTACAAGGCATATGCTTTACCGGAGAGCTGTCATTAGACGGTACTGTCAGGCCGGTTAACGGGGTACTACCTATGGTTTTAGCGGCCAAAGCCAATGGCATATCCATTTGCTGCGTTCCTTTAGAAAATGGACCGGAAGCCGCTTTAGTCAACGGGATGACCGTCTTACCTGCAGCTTATTTGCGGGAAATAGTGGATCACTTTTCCCATGGGCGCTCTATAATGACACATATTACTCCTGACTCAAGCCTAAACAAACCAAATTACGGTGTGGATTTTGCTGACGTTAAGGGGCAAACTTTTGTAAAACGAGCCTTAGAGGTGGCGGCTGCCGGCTCTCACAATGTACTCATTATCGGACCTCCCGGTGCCGGAAAAACCATGCTGGCCCATCGTATGCCTACCATCATGCCGGATCTGACCATCGATGAAAGCCTGGAAATCACTAAAATCTACAGTATTGCAGGGCTGCTTAGCCAACGTCAGGCCAGGATAACGGAACGCCCCTTCCGAACACCTCACCATACTGCCTCGGCGGCAGCATTAGCCGGAGGTGGACGCATCCCAATGCCCGGTGAAATCAGCTTGGCCCACAACGGAATACTCTTTTTGGACGAGCTCCCCGAATTTGAAAAACGCACTTTAGAGATCCTCCGGCAACCTTTAGAGGATGGTCAAGTAACTATCTCCCGGGCCAACGGCACCCTTACATATCCAAGCGGCTTTACATTAATGGCTTCAATGAACCCTTGTCCCTGCGGCTACTGGGGCACGTCAGGCACTAATCAAAGATGTAATTGTACCCAAAATGAAATTGACCGATACCTGCGCAAGGTATCAGGCCCATTATTGGACCGGATTGATATACAGGTAGAAGCCGCTAACTTGGAATACGATGACCTTGAAAAAGCCGAAGGCGAGTCTTCTGAGCATATAAAAGCCAGGGTCATTAAGGCCTATGCCATCCAGCAAAATCGTTTTTACGGAGAAAAAAACATCCGAAGCAACGCCCAAATGACAGCTCCTATGGTCGAGCGCTACTGTCAGCTAGGGTCAATGGAAAAGGATTTGATACGTCAGGCTTTTGATCGTTTGGGGTTAAGTGCCAGGGCATATCATAAAATATTAAAAATGGCCCGCACCATAGCGGATTTGGAAGCGTCAAAAACCATCAATGTCATGCATTTGACAGAAGCTTTGTCTTATCGCAGCCTTGATAGAAAATATTGGTAGTTTGTCGCTATGAGGTTTTTATGTTTTCAGAAAATGACACATCATCATGCAAAACAAAATATCCCATCATCCTGGTACATGGCACAGGTTCCCGAGATCGTGAACATTTAAGCTGTTGGGGCCGGATACCCGAAGCCTTAAGAAGCCGGGGGGCGGAGGTTTATTTTAGTAATCAGGATGCCTGGGGCTCTATTGAAGACAACGCTTTAGTTGTAAAAGAAAGCGTTAACTCCATTTTAGCTCAAACCAAATGTAATAAGGTCAATATTATAGGCCTATCTAAAGGCGGACTGGAAGCCCGCTACCTGATATCAACATTAGGTATGGGAGATAAAGTGGCATCCCTTACTACCGTGGCTACCCCCCATTACGGCTCCAAAACCATGGATTTTTTCTGTGGAAAACAAAAATATTTATTGAAATTTTCAGCTTTTTTTATCAATCGGTTTTATCAATGGCTAGGTGATACAAAACCTGATTTTTATCATGTTTGTCAGCAGCTTACCACAGCATACAGCCAACAATTTAATCGTGAAAATTTAAATTCTGATCTTGTTTATTATCAGAGTTACGCTTCAACTATGAAAAAGTCATACAGCGACATGGTTTTATTTGTCTCCCATGCAATTGTAAAACATTTTGACGGCGAAAGTGATGGGATCGTATCTATAGGTTCGGCTAAATGGGGCGAGTTTAAAGGCGTCATTACAGGAAAAGGAATCCGCGGTATTTCTCATTCTGATTTAAGAGATTTGAGAAGGAGAGATAGCTCCGGTATGGATATCAGAAGAGTATATGTGGATATAGTAAGAGATTTAAAGAACAAGGGATTTTAATATCGCTAAAATATTTTACAAGACCATCATTAAACACGGCGTATTGTTGTCGTGTTTAGGATGATATAGTGAATATGGCGATATAATTTTAAATCGCTATAATTCACTATCAACTAAAAGGAGCGGTAGAATATGGTGGAATCAAGATGTGGCATCCAATGCAGCCAATGCAAGTACAAAGAAAAAATGAATTGCCAAGGCTGTATTGCAATAGACAAGCCCTTTTGGGGGGATTCCTGTCCCGTCAAATCCTGTTGCGAGGGGCGAAAGCATGACCACTGCGGGCAATGTTTAGATTTTCCATGTAATTTACTTACTCAATTTGCCTATGACAAAGACGAGGGGGATAATGGGAAACGTATTGAAACTTGTCGCATTTGGGCATCACATCCGGGGAACTGAACATTAAAAAGGGAAGAACGGTGACAATCATATGATACGTAATTACAATGATTTTGTAGACGCATTGTTAAAAGTCGGATTTTCAGGCACGATCTTCGGTCAGGATGATGGCGTATACGGTTTATTTAAATACGGCTGGGGTGCCGAAGATGAAAGCAGCCTCCACTGGCATACCGGTGACCCGGACACTGATCCATGGGAATGGCGTATGAGGGTTTTGGATGAGCGTAACGATATTGCATATGCCAAACTATTTTTCAAAAGAAGCGGATATATCACTAAAGAATGGTATCCATATTTTTTGGCGGCCAGGCGTGACGGAAATTCCCTTGAAGAGGCATACGAAGATGGTACAATCAGCCACTTTGCGAAACGTATTTATGATGTAGTTGCCACAAATGATGTTCTTCCCAGCCATATCATCAAACAATTAGCCGGATTTACCAAGGAAGATAAATCCGGCTTTGATCGGGCTTTAACAGAATTGCAAATGAACATGTTTTTAACCATGTGTGGTCAGCAGCAAAAGCGATCTCAAAAGGGTGAAGAATACGGCTGGTCATCCACAGTATTTTGCACAACTGAGAGATTTTTTGGCGAAGATGTTTTTAATAAAGCAGAAAAAATCAGTGCAGATGAAGCCGACAATATAATAAAGACTCAGGTATTAAAACTGAACCCATCCGCACAAGAAAAGAAAATTTCAAAATTTATTTTTGGAAGATAATATTAATCCTTTTAGCGCAAAAATCCGTGAATGATAAACACGGATTTTTTGCGTTTAATTATAGTGAACTCAGGAGAAACAATACAAGCAGAATGTCGCCCAAAATCTTGATTATCAAAAGAAGCTTGTATATTCGACACTTCTTTGTTACAATGAGGAAAACATTCCAATATTTATTATCCCTGCAGGAGCCTGCAACTTTCCAAGGGGATATTTCCATAATCAGATTTACCCGTTATTATGAATATAGATAATATACTGATGTGGCAATAGAACAGAAATATCCAATGAACCACGAAACCTCAAAATCCATACTATCTCATAGCAATTTGACAATTGCTTAAATATCATTTTCAAAAGAGGTGATTTTTTGTCTATTCCAAGTACAATTAAAGAAAATGCAACTTTTCACATACATAAAAACGGAAGTTTGTTTATCTTCCTGTTAATTATCATGCTTATTTCAGTACCACTGTTTAGAACCGGTGTCATGATACATGATGAGGTATTATACCGAATGTTTGGGATGATTGGTTTTGCTCAATTTTTTGATTTTTTTAGTCATGCCAGCCAAAACCAAGGAAGGCCATTAGCAATCCTTCATATTCCATCTTTTTATGCATTTATCAGGTTGTCATTGCTAATAGGTTTTGGGTTTGTGAGAATAATTTTAATTTTAGCAAACACTTTTCTGTTTGGATGGTTGATTTTTCGGTTTTTCAAAAATGTAAACTTTGCTTTTCTTGTCGTCACTTTATTTCTTGTTTTTATGCCTATAACTTTTGAGCATACACCTCCTAACGCGTATGTTACTTTATTTTTGGTGCCTTCTGCTACCTTACTAATATCGTTTCATTTGTATTTTTTATTTTTGAAAAAGCAAAAATTGTCGATTATTATTATGTCAATGTTATTATTGTTTTGGAGTTTGACGGCATATGAATTATTTGTTTTTTTTGTTCCTTTGTATTTTGTAATTGTTATTTGGTTTTTAGGCAAAAGTTTTACTGCAATGAAGGCAATTAAAATATTGTGGGTCCCAATTGTGACCACTTTACTTTATCTATGTGCTTATTTCATTTTATCAAGAGCATTTCTGTCTCAATATTATGGCACTCAATTTGCAGATACATTCAGTATAGCAAATAAGACATCAATCGCCTTCCAATTAATGGAGGCAAGTTTTCCAGGATATTACTATTTACTAAACGCCAAATATCAACACATGACATATTCCATGATTTTTATGGCAACTGACAGCACTTTTGGCCAAAACAATATCATTGAGATTTTTATAAATTTTTTAGATTTGCGATTGGTTTTACTGTTAATTATTTTGCCGCCTTTTCTTTTTAAGCTGTTATCTAATTTTAGTAAAGATTGCGAAATACAGCCTGTAAAAATGAATTTTCTTGCACTTATATCTGGCGGCGCTTTTATGCTATTGCCTGTTTTGCCTTTTACGCTCTCATCTAGATATCAAAACACGGTTAACGATCATGATTTTATCGCACTAACAGGAACTTTCTTCACAACATATGCCACAATATTTGTTTTAAGTTTAATTATATGGAGTATAAGTGCTTTTTTGAAGAATAAGCATATAACTTTTGTGATATGCTTATGTCTTACAATTCTATGTATACCTGTTCAATTTATGAATGATTTGTTTTCAACTGAGCAAAAATCCAATTATGTAAGAATGACTGTAATTGAAGATTTATTTATGACAAATACAATAATGAATTTTCAAGGCAAAACTTTTACAGCGCAAAATTTATTTGAACGCCGAAATGCGTTATCTTTTGGCGATTGGCACTGGAGTTATTTTGCAAATAACTTGAGTGGGATTGATGTCCAGCTATTAAACGCTCCTAAAGGAGATTCGGATAGCAATATTTTTTTTATAAACGATTCGATGTTTATTATATCGTCAGAAGAGTTTATACATGTATTATCAACTAAAAGACTGTATGGAGTAAAATTAACAAGTGGTGAACGCATGAGCAATACGCATCTTGTCCAAATTGGAGAAGGGAAATATGCAATAGGGCAGTTTTTTCCAGAGTATCAGCAAATAGACGGTGCTTTTAAAGTATACAGTTTTATATTGAGTGAGGGATTTCTTATCCCTGTGTCTTAAAAGAAAATAAGAAGCCGTATATAGCTTCTTATTTGTTATTTTGGTCATAAATTTTGACACTTCAATTATTCGATAGGGCTATCAAATACTTTCTCCAAATGCTTCGGCCCTCTGCAAGCCATCGGTATTTTTCACATCACCTTTATTGTTTACACCTAATACAAGCAGTTCGCCTCGATTTTTCCATTCGAAAAACCCGATCAGATGCCTATAAGATTCCACTACTGCTTGAAATGCTTCTTCCACATCATCTGCTCCGCAAACGATCATGGCGGTCTCTTTTACTTTTAGCTTAAGTGGCTGCATCCACTCTTCTTTTCCATAAGGAAACAGCCTGTCAAGAGGCCCTTTAATCTGCGTCGGAAAGCTATATGCATATAGTGGCATACAAAAAACCAGCATATCGGCTTTTTCCAATAACGGGGCCAGTTTCTCATTAAAGTCATCGTTTTGTATACAAGGGCTCCCTTTACTCCAGCAGCCGTTACATCCTAAACATCCACCGACTGTATGATCTGCCGATATAAACTTTTCCACTTGATGCCCACCGGCTATTGCGCCTTTAATAAAAGCATCGGCCAGCATATCGCTATTGCCCGCCTTACGAGGACTGCCTGTTAATACCAAAATTTGTTTACCCATAAATATGCTCCTTTTAATATTTTACGCTGACCTGCCAAAAGTAAATACCTTCAAAATTAAAAACGTAACAGGTATACCCAACCCTGCAGCCAACACATAAGTCAACAATATATTCCATTGCAACAAGTTATAAAAAATAAAAACAACCATATTTTGTATGATGAAGTTGGGAATATATGAAACTGAAAACTTTAAAAATTTCACTATATGTAATTTTGCTTTAAACACAAATAACGAGTTCAAAAAATATGCTATCGTAAGCGCAGTGATGTACCCTAGCGCAAAAGCAATATTAGCCTGCAAAAAAAAGGAGTAAATAGAGGCCAACACAGTGCCGTTTAATGTATTTATCCCACCGACAATAAGAAATAAACCAAACTCTTTTTTAAGAAAATGTCGTTTCGTAAAGTCACTTATAAAATTAATTAAATCACCCATAAGATTTTGTCAAACCACCTAATCACGGTCCAGCTCTTCTTCTACAAAATAAACTGGCCGATTTTGTGCCACATCAAGTATCCGCCAAACATATTCGCCTAAAATGCCAAGTATCAACATAATCAACCCGGAGGAAAACAAAAGAAGAATCATTAAGGTTGTCCAACCTTCTACTTCTATCGTACCTGTCAAGTTTAGTATTATTAGCACTACGCCCCAAATACAGGCCACAGCGGCAAACAAGCCGCCTATAAACTCAATAAACCGTACCGGCGCCGAAGAAAATGTTATAAAAGAATCCAAAACCAATTTTATCTTCTTTGACATTGTCCATCTCGACTTCCCTTTTTGTCGTGATAGACGGGTATAATGTACAATCCCGGTTTTAAATCCCGCCCATAAAATTTGTAATGTGATAGCAGAGTTGCGTTCGTCTAGCAGTTTAAGTGCTTCTATAACTTTTCTATCCACTAAATAACAATCAAACCCTGATTTTGGCATCTTACTACTGACAAACTTACTCACCAACCGATAGTAAACACTTGCAAAGGCTATTTGCGACAAGCCTTCTTCACGGCCTTCTCTTACTGCCAAAACGACACGATTACCTTGTTTCCAGCTTTCATACATATCCAGGATAAGGGCTGATGGTTCCTGCAAATCAGCGGCTTTTATCGTACAACAATCTCCTGTGCAAGCCACTAATCCCGCATAGCAGGCGGCATGAGAGCCAAAATTTCGCGAAAGCTTTAAAAGCCTCACATTTTTGTCAATAGCCGCAATTTCTTTACAAATTTCATATGAATTATCTTCAGAACCATCATCCACCAAGATAATTTCATAATCCTCTAATTTTGGCAAAACAGTTTCTTTTAAATCATTGTAACAATCCATGAGGGTATCCGCACTGTAATAAACAGGAATAATAATGGATAGCTTACTCATGATCCACCCACCTTTAAAAAGTCATCTAAATTTCGAATATATTCGCCACTGTCATAATGCTCACTGGAAAGAACCAGCTGAACCGCATCACTACTAAAATCATACATATCCTTCCAAATCATTGGAGGCAAATACAGCCCCATATTTGGACGATCCAAAATAAATATTTTTGACTGTCCGGCAGAGTCAATCGCTTTCACCTTACATGAGCCGCTCACATTAATCAAACAGAAATGGGAATGTCTATTGGCATGTTCTCCACGGACCTCTGAATCTGTAACGCCATATATATAAAACACGCGTTTGATATTAAACGGGATATCTTTGCAGCCTTCTATAACTGTGAGTAGCCCGCTTTTGTCACTAAATTCAGGGAATGTTAACATTTTGATATCGTCAAATGTATATTGTATTTGTCTTTTTATACGCTGCTCATATTCAGATTTTGTTAGCCGAAACCATTTTAAGGATTTAAGTTTACCCCGGACCATTATATGATTTAGAAATTCGCCTTCATAAACAAACCCGATCTGCTTATAAAGTTTAATCGCTTTTTCATTATCAGACAATACATTAAGATACACGCGTTCTAAATCCAGCCGAGTAAAAGCATAATCGAGAATTTTAATCGTCGCCTCATGGCCATATCCTTTGCCCTGAGCCTTTTTTCGCAATGAAATAGCATATTCTGCTGTTTTTGCATCTCGATCAATCTCTTTCAGACTCACCGTACCCAAATATTCGTCATCTTTGGAAGCGACAATGGCAAGGTGGATACTGTCCTTATTATTATGGCTATCGTTAATAAACCTTTGTACGCTGTCAATCGTTGCGTTTTCGGTATTAAAACGAAAAAAACGAGTGACATCCCTATCCTTGAGCCATTCTAATATTAGGGGAGCATCTTTTTTTGCCAATGGCCTCAGTACAATATTATCCGCCATAAGCGTTAATCACCTCAATAACATAATCTTGTTCCTGATCTGTCATGCCATTATACAAAGGTAATGATAAAACCGTATCCCCAAAGTTCTCCGCAATCGGAAAATCACCTTTTTTGAAGCCAAGATACGCGTACGCTTCCGACAAATGCGGAGGGATGGGATAATGGATAATGGAGCCCACTTCATTTGCCTTTAAATAATCCATAAACTGATCCCGCTTGTCTGTACGTATTACAAATTGATGCCACACACTTTCACATCCCGGCTCAACCACCGGTAAACTCAAAGCCGGATTTTTTATTTGTCCCAGATATCGTTTACATATCTTTGTACGTTCTTCATTCAGCGCATCTAAATAACGGAGCCGCACACTCAGTAAAGCAGCCTGCATCTCATCAAGTCTTGAATTTGTACCTACTACTTTATTGTGATATCTTTTTTCACTGCCATAATTGCGATATACGCGAAAGGCTTCTGCCAGCTCTGGAGAGTTAACGGTCACAGCTCCTGCATCTCCAAAAGCTCCAAGATTTTTTGACGGATAAAAAGAGAAGCAGCCCACATCACCAAATGTTCCTGTCATTTTCCCATTGTGTTTGGCCCCATGGGATTGGGCACAATCTTCTACAACATACAGATTATATTTATTTGCGATAGACATAATCGAATCCATATCAGATGCTTGTCCATACAGGTGAACCACCAGTATTGCCTTGGTTTTATCTGTAATTGCCGATTCAATTTTGGCCGGATCGATATTGAAGCTTTCATTTGGCTCTACAAACACAGGGGTTGCCCCACTCATGGTTATACCCATAACACAGGCAATATAGGCATTGGATTGGACAATCACCTCATCTCCGGCTTTTAATCCAAGTAACCGGAAAGCAATCCATAAAGCATCCAGTCCGCTAGCCAAGCCAATACAGTGATTTGCGCCAATATATGCGGCAAATGCCTCTTCAAAAGCAGAGACCTCTTTACCTAAAATATACCAGCCGGAACGTAAAACTCGTAATGCGGCTTCTTCATATTCAAGTTGATGTAATTCAAATGGACGATCAAGCCGGTTAGGGGCAATAGTCATTATCAACATTCCTCTCCACGGATTTATTGTCAATTATAATAAAAAATCCGCGCTTTATAAAAATATCATTTTAACACTATCAATTGCTATAAGTTTTGTCAAGGACATGTTCATGGAGTATAATATAGTGAATTAATTTGAAATCACTATAAATCAAAAGTTTTTATTTTTATCGTTAGGAGTGTGTAAAAATGCCAACAAAGCCCATTATAGTGGAAGGAAAGACTCTGGACACAAAAAAACTTCGCCTGGCACTGCATCAACATGTTAATGACAAGGATATTCAAAAAGTCCTGCTTATCCCCCCCGATATCACCCGGTCTCATTCCGGTGCCGGGGTTATTACCGCCCTATATTACGAAATATTTACTCACGCAGGCATTGAAACAAATATTTTGCCGGCCTTAGGCAGTCACGCTCCTATGACCCGCGAAGAACAAATCGCATTTTTTGGAGATATTCCGGCAGAACGCTTTCTGGTTCATCGGTGGCGTGATGAAGTCACTACTTTAGGGGAGATACCTGCAGATTTTGTGCATGAAGCCTCCGTAGGGCTGATGAATACGGCTATCCCCGTTCAGGTATCCAATCATCTGTTAGATCCATCCTATGATTTAATTATATCTATAGGCCAAGTGGTTCCTCATGAAGTGGTTGGTATGGCCAACTATACAAAAAA
>Ga0123355_10006335_pt1 | contig 17511 bp, 12 predicted proteins | sample TergutEmb28metaG_3_FD_89872 | JGI IMG/M metagenome (GOLD analysis project Ga0123355, IMG submission 89872) | Embiratermes neotenicus P1 segment gut microbial communities from Petit-Saut dam, French Guiana - Emb289 P1 | ecosystem: Host-associated > Arthropoda: Insects > Digestive system > Gut ...
CGACGTATTTCCGGGTGTCATGGTCGCCGCCGTTTTTCAGGCTGCTGCATGCCCGATCGATGATGGCTTCCAACTGAGCCCTGAGAGTTTCCCCAAACTCGCTCATCCCTGCCTCTCCAGCTTCTTTGGCACTGGTCCTTCGCGTTACGTTTCGGCGGACGTGGCATATTCGTCTCTGCCCCATCACGGAGTTTTCAGCCGGGTGCGGATTTCATTCACCAGGGGGAGACGCCGAAAGCCGCAGCGCTCGTGGTGTCCGGACTGGCCGGTCGGTGTCATCACCTCGGTAACGGTAACCCGCCGAAGTCCTTGCCATGACGCTTGCGCGTTGCGATCCGATACTGGCGAGCATTCATCGTCGGGCTGTCGTCACGCTCCAGACACGGTCAGAAATTCCTCCGCAGATTCGAAAACCCCGATGGGAACACATCGCCCGCACTGATCTCTATGTAGCGAGTGGGTCGTGAACGGGGCATGAACGCATTGGGCGAAACATGGAGCTTGTGCAGGATAACAAATGGAATGAAATGAACTGTCGGGGCGCAGCGTGCTTATTTGTCGTGGGGGTGAGGGCTGGATCACTATATCGTCGGTTTGCATCCCGATAGCGAAGGCGCGCGGATAGTAAAATACCTCTCCCGTCGTCTTCGAGCGTTGAAGTTTCAATTTGCCTTGCGGAGATATTGCGCGATTGGAGTCCCCATGATTACCCCTGCTTGCCGGACGCATCGCTTTCGGCTTTGATCTTCATGTCGATGATAGCGCGCTTCAAAATCTTACCGGTCGAGCCTCTCGGCAGATCGGGCCAAACTTCGATTTTTTTCGGAATCTTGAAGTTAGCTATCCTGTCCTTGCAGCCCGAGAATCGAAAGACCCGGCCGATCCGCCGGCCGGATCTTCTTACCAAACCTTATTTTGCGTCAAATTCCGTGGCGAACGTGCGCAGCCTCGGATCGGCGGCCACGCGCTTCATGAAGTCGTCCGAAATGAAGGATTTTGGGTCGGATTCGGACGGAATTGTCCCGACCTCGGTCAGGTACTTGCCGATCTTCGAAAACCAGCCATCGACGGTCGACGCGCCGCTCGCTCGCGACATCAGAGCCAATTGCTCGTCAAGCGAGAAGGTCGGGCGCAAGGCGAACTCCTCGTCCATCGCTTGAGCGCTCGTTTCCAGGCCGCCCTGCTTGTAGAAATCGAGCGCGAGCGCGCGTGCTTCGGCAGGATTGGCCTTCGCCCATGACCAGCCCCGCAAATACACCGCCAGAAATTTGGCAACGTCGTCGGGATGTTCTTTCGCATAGTCCGCCCGCACGACCAGCGCGCCTGGAACGACCGTGCCCGTGTCGGCGCCCGAGCACAGGTACTTGGCGTTCGCACGCTCCTCAAGCGTATAGGTATTCGGAGCCCATACGCCTGCGATATCGCCATTGTTGGATGTAATCGCTGTAATGATCTGCGCCTGGCCGAGATTCACGAACTGCATGTCGTCCTGCGCCAATCCAAATTTGGCAAGACACTTGCGAGAGGCATAGTCGACTGTCGAGTTGGTCGTCAGAAGCAGCCGCTGCCCCTTCAACAGCTTGGGATTGGCCCTGATGGCGTCGAACTTGTCGCCACGAACCATCATGACGTTGGCTTTCGACTCGTCGTTGGTAATGCCGATGGTCAGGATATTGAAGCGCGCCGCGCCAAGGACCGCCGGGACTGAGCCTGTACCCCCAACATCCCAGGATCTTGCGGCTGAAGCCGCGATCTGGGGCGCCCCGGCTGGGAACGTCGAAAACGTTGGCGCGAGACCGACCTCTTTCCACCACCCCTTGACGTTGGCGTAGTGGAACGGCAGCGCCCAGTAGAGCGAGGGCTGATAGCTCACGCCAATGGCGCTCTGTGCATTTGCGTGCAGAGGCGCAGCCAGACATGTCACCGTCATTGCGATCTTGATTGCCTTCCAAACCATAACGCTCTCCTCCGTGTCGCTTCTTATGTTTTCAAGTGGGGTCAGCGGGCCGGCTCTTCTCTTCCCGCAACGATTTCCAGACGTGCGTGCGCAGATGGACGAAGGATTCCTGATCCATGACGTCCTCGATATTCGAGAACCTGTTCCAGTTCTCCGCCTGGCGGACCGACCTGACGTCGAGTAGCTCCTTGATGCGGCCGGGACGGCGCGTCATGATCGCCACGCGATCGGCGAGATAGACCGCCTCCTCTACCGAGTGGGTGATGAAGAGGACGGTGCGCGGATTGACCCGCGCGAGCCGGACCAGCTCCTCCTGCATGACCACGCGCGTTTGCGCATCCAACGCGCCGAATGGCTCATCCATCAGAAGAACCTCAGGCTTCAGCACGTAGGCGCGCGCGATCGCGACGCGCTGCTGCATCCCGCCGGAGAGCTGATGCGGAAAGGCGTCGGTGTGAGATTCCAGGCCCATGAGCTTCAGTGCATCTGCGATGAGATCGTCGCGTTCGGGTCGGGGAAGCCCTTTGTTGCGCAGGCCGAGCTCGATGTTCTGTCGCACGGTCTTCCAGGGGAAGAGCGCAAAATGCTGAAAAACCACCGCGCGGTCAGGACCAGGACCGGTCACGCGTCGGCCGTTGACGGTCACCACTCCCGAGGTCGGCTGCTCAAAACCGGCCACGATGCGAAGGCACGTCGTCTTGCCGCAACCTGACGGACCCACAATTGCAACGAAGTCTCTTTCAGCGATCTCGAGATCGATGTCTTCAAGCGCCTTCAGGCCGGTCTTCTTGGCCCCGAAGAATTTGTTCACCTTCTCGAACCGGATTGCGCCCATCTGGAATCCCTACGCGAGGCCACGCCGCCGAAGGATCAACGCCTCACCCTGCCGCAGGACGACATCGATCAACATTCCCGCTACTCCGATCGCGATCATTCCGGACATCACCGTCGTCGTGGAAACGTTGGCCTGGGCCTGCACCATCATGAATCCGACGCCGTTGGCAGCGACGATGAGTTCTGCGCCCACCAAGGATTGCCATCCGAGCCCGGCCGCGACGCGGAGCCCTGCGACAATGGACGGGACCGATGCCGGAAGCAGGATTTCCAGAATTGTTCGTACGTGGCCCGTCCCCAGCATTCGGGACGCCTCAATGAGCCGGGGATCGATGAAGCGAGCACCCCGGTAGGCATTGATGAGACAAGGCGGAAAGGCCCCGGCGAAGATAATCATGACGGGGCCCCCGATTCCCGTGCCGAACCACAGCGCCGCGAACGGCACCCATGCAATTGGTGCGATGAAGCGAAGCGCTTCAAAGATCGGCGACAGAATATCGTCAAGCACTCCGAACCAGCCCATGAGTAACCCAAGCGGAAGCCCGACGATCGCCGCGAGGATCAGACCGTAGAAATAGCGCATGACGCTGGCCGCAAGGTGCTGCGGCAGAGTGGCTCCCGCAAAGGGAGTTGTAAGAAGGGTTATCGAACGGGAAATCACCTCGAGCGGCGTCGGCAGAAATTCCCGTGGAACAACGCGAAAGGCCGATAGCAGCATCCAGATCCCGCAAAACACAGCGAGCCCCACGAGGCTCCAGGCAAATGTTTCCCGGAAGGAGAGCGGCCGATCCATCATCCCTGCCCTCCTGCAGCGTCATTCCAGGCCAACGCTCTGCGCTCCACTTCGCCGAGCAGCCTGGTCGTGGCAAAGCCGAGCACGCCCACAGTCAACATTCCGACCAGGATCATGCCGGGAAAGATATCCTGCTGGGCCATGTTCAGGACGAAGCCAAGCCCAACGAGAGCTCCGACGAGTTCTGCCGCGACCAATGTCGTCCAGGCCGCCTGCAACGAGAGGCGCAATCCTGTGAAGATCATGGGCGCGGCGGCCGGCATAAGGATCTCGGCCACGAAGCGGCGGGACGGCGTGCCGAGCATGCGTGCCGCCTCGATGGTCGGAGGATCGATGGTGCGGACACCTGCAAAGGTGTTGATGACGGAGGGAACGAAGGCGGCGAACCAGATCACCATGATCTTGGCCGCGTCTCCGAGTCCAAGCCAGAGAATGGCGAGCGGGATCCACGCCAAAGGCGGAATGGGCCGAATGATGAGGAAGACCGGATTAATGGCGGCCTCCGCGCGGCGACTCCAACCCATCCACAAACCGAGCGGCACGCCGGTCGCAACGGCAACCAGAAATCCAAAAGCGACGAGGAAAAGACTGTGGATCGCGTGCGTGACCAGCAGCGCCCCGGCGTAACCGTGCAGAGCAATCTGAACAAATGAGAGCCAGAAATCGCGAGGCGATGGAAATCGCCCCGGCGACACGACTCCGCTTCCGGTCAAGGCGAACCAAAGCGCCACCAGCGCGGCGAACGTCGCCAATCCGATCCACCTCCGTCGTTGTCCTCGCATTTTTTTGCCTTTTGTTCCGCCTCTATATTAAAGCTTATCCGCTCCGGCCGTGACAACCGCTTCAATCGTGGAGCGCGAGACGCAGGCAAAGCGAGGATGTGGCAGAGAGTCATGGCGTTCTGGTCATCGCTGATGGGAATGTCTCGGCATCATCATGTTCATGGTGAGGTCCGCCGGCCTCGGCGACCGCGCACGCAACCAACGTGCTTGGCAAGCGTCGACAAGATTTTTTTGAGTGAAGCATCGGCGCATTCATTCATGGCCGTCCTCAGTCTTGGCATCGGCGCACTTGTCCTGGGGCAAACGCGAAAGCCCGCATGGCCAGAACCACGACAGCAGTCAGCACCGCTTTCATCGTGCTCAGGTTAGACGGATGTCAGGCAAGATCCGAAAGTGGTGGAAGAAGCGAAAGGTCATCGGCAGGCCAGCCTTCCAAGGTCTTTTCGGGCCTCCTGTCTTTGCTTCTAGCAATCAGCGTTGACAGAGCTTGACGCGCTAATATAGCCTACTGTAAGCGCTTTCATCGTTTTGGGGGGGACAGGTGCGCCGATACCTCAAAAAGGCTGCGCCGAGAGATCGCGCAGACAGGACAGCGCTCGAAAGCGCGGTCCGGGAAATGCTGGCGGAAATCAAGCAGAACCGCGACGACGCCATCCACCGCTACGCGGAAACACTTGATCATTGGACCAAGCCCGAATTCCGTGTCTCAAACGACGAGATTCATCGAGCGTCGCTAAGTCTTCCTGAAACTTTCAAGGAGGATTTCAAATACGCCTACGATCAAGTCACCAATTTTGCGCGACATCAACGCGAAAGCATGAAAGATTTTGAGATCGAGATTGAGCCAGGCATCCGGTTGGGCCAAAAGTTGATTCCGGTAGCCAACGTTGGTTGCTACGTTCCAGGCGGTAAGTATCCGCTCATCTCCGCGGCAATCATGAGCATCGGCACGGCAAGGGCGGCCGGTGTCGATCACGTTATTGCGTGTGCGCCTCCGCGCGACTCCCGAGGTATCTATCCCCCACAGCTTTATGCGCTGCACACTGCCGGTGCGGACGAGATTTACGTTTTGGGCGGCGTACAGGCCTTGGCGGCAATGGCGTTCGGATGCATTGGAATGCGCGCAGTAGATATGATAACCGGGCCCGGAAATCCCTATGTGGCTGAAGCCAAGCGCCAATTGTTTGGGCAGGTCGGCATTGATCTACTTGCAGGACCTACTGAGATTTGCGTCATAGCCGACGAGACTGCAGATCCGTCGCTTATTGCTACAGATCTTCTTGGCCAGGCCGAACATGGCCCTGACAGTCCAGTTTGGTTCATCACCACATCCGAGCAACTCGGCAATCTCGTTATCCGTCATGTTGAGCGACAGCTTACGACCTTGCCAACAGCTGCAATGGCGGGCGCCGCTTGGAGTAACAACGGCGAGGTGGTCATTGTGGACAATGATGACGAGGCGATCGCGGTTAGTGACGAATACGCCCCTGAACATCTTGAATTGATGACCAACCGCAACGACTACTATCAGGAGCGATTAAGAAATTATGGAAGTCTCTTTGTTGGTGAAGAGAGTACCGTCGCCTACGGCGATAAAGGCGTAGGAACAAATCACACGTTGCCCACCGGTAACGCAGCGCGTTATACCGGCGGCCTTTGGGCCGGGAAATTCATCAAAACCGTCACCTACCAGAAACTGACGCCCCAGGCGAGCCGTCGCATAGCTCCGACGATGGGTCGTCTCTGTCACATGGAAGGAATGCTCGCGCACGAGGCCACCACAGACGTGCGGTTCAGCCGCTATCCGTCCAGTAACACCGAGTAGCTCGCAACTATCGTCAACTAAAAATCAGAGGGAAAACATCCCCTTTTCGGAGGAAGTGCAGAGAGGTCTTGCCGGATGATCAGGTGAATAAGGAATAGCACCTCACCCGCAATGGCCATAGCTTTTGATCTGGGCACATCCAGTTCAGATCGCACCAAGGGAGGGAGTCAGTGATGTCATATCGTCATAGCCGCCGTAGCTTTCTCAAACAGACAGCGCTCGGTACCACGACTATTATCGTTCCATCGCTGCTCTTGGGTACGCGCGAGGCCCGGGCCGCGAAGCTTTCGCTAGAAAACGTTCATCTGGAGGCTGCACAACGCGCGAAGGAGCTCGCGGGCGGAAAAGCGACGACGCTGACGATTCTGCAGCCTTCTGGGTCGCTGGGCAACATCAAGCCAGTTGCAGATCAATGGAAGGCCGCTACTGGTATCGACATCCAATACGTGGAAGTGCCGCTCGATCAGATCAACCAGAAGGTTCTTCTTGAGGCGGTCTCTAAGAGCGGTTCATTCGATATCGCGCTGCCGGCAAGCTTTGGCCTTCCCGATCTTGTCTCCTCGGGTATTCTCGTTAACCTCGACGAGCTGGCGGACAAATACGAACCAGAGGGCTATCAGAAGGACTATCTCTATACCATTGCCAATTACTACAAGGGCAGCCTTTATGGTTATGAGACCGACGGCGACGCCTACGTCATGTTTTACCTCAAAGACTGGCTTGACGATCCGGAGCAAAATAAAAAGTTTGCTGACAAGCACGGCTATAAGCTCAAGGTCCCCGATACCTGGGAGGAGCTCGACGCCATGATGGCGTTCTTCAACCAACCCGACCAGAATCGATTTGGCGGAGCTCTCTACCGTACTCAATATTTTATCGCGTGGGAGTGGTGGGTACGCTTCCATGCCAAAGGCTTTTATCCCTTCGACGACAACATGAAGCCGCAGATCAACAACGATGCCGGCGTCAAGGCGCTTGAGGAGCTGATCGCCGCCACTAAGTATTTGTATTCCGGTGCCCGCAGCAATGGACTGTTTGAGAATTTCGAGGCGTTCGGCCAGGGCGATAAGTTCTGCAATATTGGCTGGGGCGGCACCCAGAAGTTCCTGAACAGCGACAAGTCCAAGGTCAAAGGCAAATTGGCCTTCGGCCCCATGCCAGGTGGCATCGTCAAGGGACAACTTCTTAAAACACCATATTTCAATTGGGGCTGGAACTACGTGGTCTCCAGCGTATCAAAGCAGGCTGAAATCGCGTACTTGTTCACCCTCTATGCTTGCAGCCCGGCAATGTCGACTCAAGCGGTGCGCGACGTTGACGGCTATTTTGATCCGTTTCGCGTAGTGCATTACAAGGACCCGCAGATCATCCAGAACTATTCTGCGCCTTTCCTTGCCGTGCACGAGCAGGCGATGCGCGATAGTATCCCGGATTTGTATCTGCGAGGCCAGGGCGAATATTTCGACGTTTTGCGAGTCAATATACAGGCGGCCGATGTTGGCGAGAAGAAGCCGAAGCAAGCCCTCGATGAGGTAGCCAGCAAGTGGGACAGCATCACGCGTCGGATGGGCAAGCAGAGCCAGGTTGTGCAATGGCGCTTCCTTAAGAGTAACTATCCGGAGGGCATTCGCGACCAACTTGCCTGAAATCAGGTAATGACGGGCGGCTGGCGACGTCTTTAACGGGCAAGCTTGAGAGATGGTGGAACAGATTCGGAGCGAAGCCAGCACGCCCCTCGCAATTAGGAAGGGGCGCTCACGCATCCCATTCCATTTGGCAATTGCGCTTCCGGCCCAGTTGATAGTGCTGTCCGTGGTACTGGTGCCGACGCTAGTTGTCATTTGGCTCAGCCTTACGGATTGGCAGCCGACGGAGGGAGTTCCCTGGTATCAGGCAGAAATGGTCTGGTTCTGGAACTACTACGACCTCTTTAACGACACCCGCTTTGTAAATGCGGTTGTGCGAACTTTCTTCGTCGTCGGTGTTTGCATAGCGGTGGAATTCCTATTGGCGATGGCGCTCGCTCTGCTGTTCCTTGATGAGTGGCCATGGCGGAAGATTGCCGTAAGCATCATCATCCTGCCGATGATGATAGTGCCTGTGGACGCCGCCAACGCCTTTTTCATGCTGTTCAACGAACGTGGCCCGATCAACTATTTGATCTCGATTATCATTGGACGCCGGTTCGAGTTTGCCTGGCTGGCTGATCCGAACTGGGCGTTGCTGCCCATTATGCTCGCCGAGATCTGGCAATGGACCCCGCTCATGTTTCTCCTGGTATTAACCGGCTTGATGAATCTGCCAGAAAACCAGGTTCGCGCTGCCTACGTGCTCGGGGCGTCGCGGCGGCAAATATTTTTTCGAATTATGCTACCGCTCCTGATGCCCGTAATCATCATAGCTCTGCTCATACGCAGCATCGAAACTTTCAAGATCTTTGACCCCGTCTACATTCTGACGCGTGGCGGGCCTGGTGCAGCAACCGAGACGATCTCGATGTTCATGTACAATGGCGCGTTCGTCTATTTTCGGATCGGCTATATAGCGGCGGCGGCGCTCATGATTTTGGTGATAGTGGCCACGATCTGCATCGCATTATCCCGTCCGCTAAAGCAGCATCAGCGGTAAACGACCATGTTTGGTGAGGAAAAACTCTGGTCCAGATATTTGCAGCGCACTGCCGTGTGCGTTGCTATTCTGATAAGCTTCTTCCCGATCTTCTGGCTGGTTTCGACTTCTTTCAAACCGATCGAGGAATGGCAAAAATTTCCGCCCGTCTGGATAAGCAGCGAGCCTACCTTGCAGAACTACCGCATCGTTTTCGCACCGCAGGCGGCACAGGAGTTTGCCGCCAAGCAACACGGTGCGATTAGCTACAAAGTGTCGGGCAGCGCGTGGAAGGCATTCCGCGATTCAGCGATAATCGCAATCAGCGCCACGGCTCTGTCAGTATTCTTCGGTATGCTGGCCGCCTATTCAATAGTTCGATTCCATACGGGCGGCGACAACTATGCTTTTCAATTCCTTACAGTTCGGATGTTCCCGCCGATCGCGGTCGTCGTGCCTATGGTCGTGCTGTTTTCCATGTTGCGTCTAGCCGATACCTATGTCGGCCTCATACTCGCTTATACGGCATTCACCCTGCCGTTCAGCATCTGGATGATTCGCAGTTTCATCGAGGATGTGCCAGAGGAATTGGAAAGTGCCGCTTTGATCTATGGAATGCGTCCGTTCGATGCGTTCTTGAAGGTAACCTTTCCGCTGATCCGGGGCGGCGTTCTCGCCACTGCGCTCTTTGTCTTTATCCTCAATTGGTCAGAGTTTCTCTTTGCGCTCACCCTCACCACCGGCCACGTGGTGACCGTGACATTGCAAGTCGCCAATTATGTTTCTGCAAGTTCCGGCAAGCTCTATGGCGTACAGGCCGCAATGGGTACGATATCTACGCTCCCAGTCATCTTCTTCGGTTATCTGATCCAGCGGCATCTCGTGCGCGGGTTGAGTTTCGGAGCGATTAAACGATAGTGCAATGACCGCGCAGCAGAAGCTGGAACTTAGGGAGGTCAGCAAGCGTTTCGCCGGACGTGAGGCGGTGCGCGATTTGTCGTTAAAGCTCAGCCGAGGTGAGTTTCTTTCTCTGCTGGGGCCATCAGGTTGCGGTAAGTCGACAACCCTGGGAATGATTGCCGGATTTGTCCGCCCCGATACCGGCGTCATACTGATTGACGGCGCTCGCGTCAATGAGTTGTCGCCGCAACGTCGACGGATCGGTCTAGTGCTTCAAGACTACGCCGTTTTTACCCGTCTAACGGTGCGGGCCAATCTCGACTTCGGACTCAGTGTGAAAGGACTGAAGCGCAGCGCGCGACGTTCCGCCGTCAATGAGTTGGCAAAACTCTCCAAGCTTGGCAATCTTCTCGACCGCCGCGGCGGCAGCCTCAACATGAGTGAGATGCAGCGCGTCGCGCTGGCGCGTACCGTGGGCACTCAACCAGAGTTGCTGCTACTCGACGAACCGATGTCGAACCTGGATGCTGAAACCCGCGCTCACCTGCGCGGCGAATTACGACAGCTGCAGAAATCTCTGGGACAGACCGTGCTTTATGTGACGCATGACCAGGTCGAGGCCCTCAGCATGTCGGACCGTATTGCGGTCATGCGCGACGGCAAGATCGTGCAGGTGGCCTCTCCCGACGATGTCTATCATCGGCCCGCTAATCGCTTCGTTGCCGAGTTCATCGGCGATCCGCCGCTCAATCTGATCCCCTGTGAGGTTTGCGTCGACGGCCCGAAGTTGGCGATCGCGCTGTCAGACACCGCCTTGTTCGAGATCTCGGCCGCTGACATCACCTCAGGGCTACACTTTCTCGGAGTGCGACCGCACGACATCGAACTGGTTGATAAGACGGCACCGGGAGCCATACCGGGGCCACTGAGGTTTATAGAGAATTTTGGCTCGAGACATGTGCTCCACGTGGAATACAGAACCGAGCTCCTGCGTATCGAGGCGGAGCCTGCGGTGCGGACGATTGGAGAAATTCTGCACCTGCGCTTTGCTGCGGGTCGTGTGCTGCTCATCGACAGTGTCAGCGAGCGCGTAGTTCCCTTCCGGCCGGTGAATACGTAGCATGAGCACGGTCACGATTGAATGTCTGCGCAAAACGTTTGGCAAGACCATAGCGCTCGACAATGTCGACTTTGCCATTGGCCATGGGGAATTCTTCTGTATCGTTGGAAGATCAAATGCAGGAAAATCAACTCTGCTCAAGACGATTGCCGGACTCTATCGGTTGGATGGAGGTCGAGTGTGCATTGGCAACCGGGATGTTACTTTCCTATCGCCGAATAGCCGTCGGGTGAGCCTTCTTTTCCAGAATATCGCCCTTTTTCCGACAATGACCGGCTTTGAAAATATTGCATTCCCACTACGCACCGCAAATGTGCCGGCCGACAAGATCGAGCATAGAGTTCGCATGGTCGCGGAAATGCTCAAGGTTGACCATGTGCTCGACCGATTGCCAAGGACGTTTTCTGGCGGCGAGCAGCAGCGGGTCGCAATCGGTCGAACGATCATCAAACCGGGTGATCTGCTCATGCTCGACGAACCGTTAACAAATCTTGACGCGAGCATACGCATCCGGCTCCGCATCGAATTTAAGAAGCTCCATCGGGAGCTTGCCCAGACCATCATTTACGTGACGCACGACCAGGTGGAAGCAATGAGCCTGTCGGACCGGGTCGCCGTCCTCGACCGCGGTCGCATCCAGCAGATTGGTTCCCCCGATGATGTCTACCATCGGCCGATCAACCGTTTCGTGGCCGAGTTCATCGGTTCGCCGCCGATGAATATCATCGACACTGAATTGAGCGAAGTCGGCGGACAGATATCGCTGATCGGACCAGGATTTAACTTACCAGTCGACGGGAGCATCGGCCAACGTTGGCGTCGAGGCAGGCTGCCGCGCGAACTCGCCTTTGGGGTTCGGCCCGAGCGGGTTATCGTGTCAGCCAAGCCGACAGATAAGGCGCCGGTCAGGACCGAGGTGCTCTGGACAGAGCATCTGGGTAACCGTTTAATTTTGGCATTAAAGATGGGAGAGGCGACCATCAAGGCGGTGGTGCCGCCGGATCATCCGCTTCGAAGCGACGGCGAGGTCTGGATCGGGATGGAACCTGAGCCGCACCATCTCTTGAATCGCAACACCGGGATCTTCGTTCAACCAGCATCCTGATAGGGTCAAAAGCAGAGGAGAGGGCTATGGGTACAAACACCGAAGTATCAGCATCTCGAACTTCAGATCTGCCTGGGAAATTTCCTTACTCTTCCTTCTCCGCAGACCTGGACCTGGCGCCACCTCGCACCCTTGCGGAGGTCGTAGCAATGACCCCTGTGGACATGGCCAATGCCTCTCGACTTGTCAGAGCGGCTTATAACGAGCTGCTTCAAGTTGCGGCCAGTATCGAAGACTCGTCTTATCGCCGACTGATGACGGAGTGCATCGCTGCGCCAAAAGTAACATTTCTCGAGAAGTACCCCAGCGAAGCGGATCGTCAGAAGCTGTTCGCAGAAATGGTAAAGCTTGGTTTTTTCAACAACCAGGATTCACCAGAGCATGTTTGGCCGGCCGGACATATGAAGCCGCAGAGCTATTTGACTGCACCCTCAAGCCACAACGATTTCTATAATGCGCATCCTGGCGGTCTCGCCATAACTGTGGCCTACAACATCCGTATGGCCGAAGCTTACACCAACAATTATAGGCAGATGTTTGGTGTGCCTATAAATCGCGACTTGCCATCGGCCGCTTTATGTGTCCACGAATATCCCAAGGTGTGGCTCTACCAATGGAAACCCGACGGTTCCTGGCTTGAGGAGCCGCGTACGATCTATGACGATACGTGGCACGCGCACTGCATATACGTTACTGCAGAGCTTATGCACCGTCGCTACGATGCTCGCATCGTCATGGCCATGGCGGCAGCGCATCAATTGTCGGCGCTCGAGGCGTCCATGGACGGGCACCGAGTGGTATGCAAGTGGCACGGCCTCGACCGTGTCGCCCATTTTATCAAGGCAGCGGCCATTATGGCGCAGGTGGACCCCGTCGACTACGGTCTACTCGAACGCAAGGGGCGCGAGATGGTGCTGGCACCACAACCGGCCGAGCAGTGGGTAACCCATCTTGCCGACATGAACTGGCCGTACACTATGGGCGCGGCGCACCTTCTCACTTATCCGCTCTTGCAGGAATTTGCCCAGAGCGAATACGGGTTGAAAAACGAGGACCTGTCCGGACGTCCTTTCAACCAACTAAAAAACTATGTCTGGTCGCAATTGGGACAAATAGCCCTCTATGAAATCCTTGTCCGAGAGGGATCCGAGGCGGCGCGGCGGACGGTGAAGCGACTCGTAGTCAAGTAGTGGTAACACCGCAGAATCAGGGATCACTGCAGACCAGTGCTGCGGCGCGCGAGCACCGCGATGAACGCGATCTCCCGGGCTTGATCGGATTGAGCCGCCGGGCACACCCAGCGGCTCCATCCAATGCGTTTCCACCATGGGGGGTGGAAGCGCTCAAAAACCCTCATTGTCGCTGTCGGTCAGGCGATGAATGGTGTCGAAGACATCACCGAGATAGTGGCGCACCTGCCCCCTAATTATGAAAACGCTTTCATACCCGCTCGCAATCTGTCAAGAATAGGATCGACGGGTCGGAAAGCCGGATCTCCGCACTTCAAAAGCAACGCCGTCTCCGTAAGAAGTCGTTTGCAAAAGATCTGTAAGAAGGCAGTCGTTTCCAAAAGAGCGCAGGCGCTTCTTCCCTACGAACGATTTGCCGACCGAGTTGCACCCGAAACGTTCTGGTCACGGACCCATGTCGAGTCGCAAACCCAAAGGCCGCCCGCCGTCAAAGGTGATCACCATTAACGAAGTCGCACGGGAAGCCGGTGTGTCTACTGCGACCGTGTCGCGGGTTTTCAATCAACCGAACAAGGTCAAGAAATCGACTCGCGAAGCAGTCTTGGCGGTGAGTGAGCGTCATCACTACGTCTCGCACGGGCTGGCTGGCGGGCTTGCCTCACGCAGGTCCCGCCTTCTCGGGCTCGTGATCCCAACGGTGACCAATTCAATCTACGCGTCGTCGACCCAGGCCATCCAACAAGCAGCACAACGGGCTGGCTACACGGTGCTGGTCGGCATTTCGGATTTCTCGGAGGACCGCGAGGCCGAGCTCATTCACCAGTTGGTATCGCGCCGGGTCGAAGGGCTAGTCCTGACTGGCGAGCGCCGTTCACAAGCGGTCTACGAGAAGATCATCCGCAATCATTGTCCGTTCGTCATCACTTGGAAGCTTACCCGCGCCCGCGAGCGTCCGAGCATCTCTTTCGACAACGTTAAAGCAGCCCGCGCCGCCCTGCAGCATCTGCTGACTCTCGGTCACCGACGGATCGGCTTGATCTGTGGCCGGACAGATCTAAACGACCGTGCCCTCCAACGAAGGATCGCGTTCGAGCAGGCGCTGCGGTACGCGAGGATCGAGCCTGACCCCGAGCTGATGTTTGAGCGCGATTTTGAATTTGTAGAGGGTCGTGCTGCAATGCACCGAATGCTTCAGCTCAACGAACCACCGACCGCAGTGTTCTGCGCCAATGACATCCAGGCAGTCGGCGCCGTCGCGGGATGCCGGGATGCCGGCCTCGTGGTCCCGGATGACGTTTCCATTGTCGGGTTTGATGACCTGCCGATCGCGCAGTACGTGACACCAAAATTGACCACCGTTCACGTTCCCGCCCAAGAGATGGGCAACAGCGCGGCGAAGGGTCTTATTGCCGCGATCAAGACCAACGAGCCGGTTCTTCCGCTCGAGTTATCGACCGATCTCGTGATCCGTGAGACGACGGCGCCGCCCGCTGCGCCAAAGATCCAGAAGACGCCCCGTATCCCGGCTCTAGGCCCGTCGCCGACCCGCCTGCCGTGATGACTGCCCCGCGCAAGGCCGGCTCCGCTGGAAAATGGCAGACCCACAATTCGGTCAAGCTGGCCGGTATATAACTTCTCTTTATTGGGTCAGATCTAAAATATATTTCCCCATTTGCCAGGGTTTGGTTCACTACTTTGCTAAAGGGGGGATCGTATGCCCGAAAGCAAAAATCTTTCCAACGATAGCGCGGGTAGGAAGCGAAATCGCTCCATGACCATGGCGCCAATAAAAATCCGCCGGGTCGCCATCACCCAACCGTCCGCGGCAATCAAGGGTGTGGGAACGCAGCCTGCCAGATACCCCAGTCTTAAAGCTCCGGTCGGACCATCTCGATGAGCATCGTTGCGGACGCATTCGGCTTTGCCGGACGCCTCTTCAAACGCAACGACGCGGTTCGACCACGTAAGGCACGTCCAGTCGTGCGGCGTGATCCGCTCACAAGGCTTGCGGGGCCGGTGGAGGTTATCGATACCTCCCCGGTCGTTGCCGACGAGGTGAAATACACGACCTGTTACATGTGTGCTTGCCGCTGCGGGATCAAGGTTCACATCAAGGACGGGCGTATCCGCTACATCGAGGGCAACAAGGACCATCCGGTCAATCGCGGCGTACTGTGTGGCAAGGGCTCCGCCGGCATCATGCAGCAATATTCACCGGCGAAGCTTCGCAAGCCGCTGCTGCGCACCGGCGAACGTGGCGCCGGCGAGTTCAAGGAGATCGAGTGGGCGGAGGCGCTTGGTCTCGCGACCAAATGGCTTGGTGACATCCGCCACAACGATCCCCGGAAACTGGCTTTCTTCACCGGACGGGACCAAAGCCAGTCTCTCACCGGCTGGTGGGCGGCGCAGTTCGGCACGCCAAACTTCGCGGCCCACGGAGGGTTCTGCTCGGTCAACATGGCGGCCGCCGGCCTTTATTCGATCGGTGGCGCATTCTGGGAGTTTGGCGAACCGGATTGGGATCATGCCAAGTACTTCATGTTGTTCGGCGTCGCCGAAGACCACGATTCCAACCCGATCAAGATCGGACTCGCCAAGCTCAAGGCGCGCGGCGTCAAGTTCATGTCAATCAACCCGGTCAAGACCGGTTATTCGGCGATCGCGGATGAGTGGGTCGGCATTCGCCCAGGAACCGACGGTCTCTTCATCTTCGCATTGATCCATTGCCTGCTCGAGATGGACGCTGTCGATCTCGAATTCCTTGCCCGCTACACCAACGCGACCTGGCTTGTCGTGCAAAATCCGGACAAAGCCGACCACGGCCTGTTCGCGCGCGACGCGGACGGCGCGCCGCTTTCGTGGGACAGCAGGACAGGAAGGGCGGTGTCGGCGAACAGCACGAATTTTTCACCGGCGATTGTTGGAAGTTTCGAGCTTCAGGACGGCCGCTGTGTCACACCGTCGTTCCAACTCCTGGCCGAGCGCTACATGAGCGACGAATTTGCGCCAGAAGCGGTTGCAGAGCGCTGCGGCGTCGCGGCGGAGCGCATCCGACGCATCGCCGGCGAACTCGCCAACGTCTTCCGCGATCCGGTCGTGATTGACCAGCCCTGGACTGACTGGGCTGGCCGTCGTCATGAGAAGATGGTCGGCCGTCCGATCGCAATGCACGCAATGCGTGGCATCTCGGCCCATTCGAACGGATTCCATACCTGCCGCGCGCTTCACGTGCTGCAGATGTTGCTCGGCGCGGTCGATACTCCGGGATCATGGCGCTATAAGGCGCCTTATCCGAAGCCGCTGCCCGGCGGTCCACGCCCCGCGGGCAAGACCTGCGCGCCGGACACTGCGCTTGCCGGCATGCCGCTCGGCTTCACCATGGGTCCTGAAGACCTGCTGGTCGACGAGCACGGCGGGCCCATCCGGATCGATAAGGCCTATTCGTGGGAAGCGCCGCTCTCGGCCCACGGCCTGATGCACATGGTGATCCGCAACGCCTGGGCAGCCGATCCATATCCGGTCGACGTGCTGTTCATGTACATGGCCAACATGGCGTGGAACTCGTCCATGAACACGGTCGGCACCATGAATATGCTGACGGACAAAAACGAGGATGGCAGCTACAAGATCCCGAAAATCATCTATTCGGACGCTTATGCCTCCGAAATGGTCTCCTATGCCGACCTCGTGCTGCCGGATACGACCTATCTCGAGCGCTGGGACTGCATCTCGCTGCTCGACCGGCCGATCGGAAGCGCGCATGGGCCGGCCGATGCAATCCGCCGCCCGGTGCTGAAGCCGGACCGCGACGTCCGGCCTTTCCAAGATGTGCTGATCGAACTTGGTGGCCGCCTGGGGCTCCCCGGTTTCGTGAAGCAAGACGGCTCGCGGAAATATCCCGGCGGCTATCCCGACTATATCGTCAATCACGAGCGCACGCCCGGCATCGGTCCCCTCGCCGGGTTCCGTGGCGAGGATGGCGAGACGCCTGGCAAGGGCGCGCCGAACAAGAACCAGCTTGACCGCTACGTCGAAAACAAGAGCTTCTGGCGCCACGCGTTGCCCCATGACGAAGTCTATTTCAAGCACGGCAATAAGAAATATCTCGATCATGCCGTGAAGCTCGGCATGATCGATAGCGCCGACCAGATTGTCCTCAATCTCTACAGCGAGCCGCTGCAGAAATTCCGATTGGCCGCCGAGGGACATGGTGACATCCAGCCACCGGAACGAGATCGAGAGCGGGTCAGAACCTATTTCGACCCGCTGCCGATATGGTATCCGCCGCTCGAGGAGCAGGCGATATCGACGAGTTACTTTCCGCTCTCGGCAATCACTCAGCGGCCTATGGCGATGTACCATTCGTGGCACTCGCAGAACACCTGGCTGCGTCAGATC
>Ga0123355_10006336_pt1 | contig 17509 bp, 12 predicted proteins | sample TergutEmb28metaG_3_FD_89872 | JGI IMG/M metagenome (GOLD analysis project Ga0123355, IMG submission 89872) | Embiratermes neotenicus P1 segment gut microbial communities from Petit-Saut dam, French Guiana - Emb289 P1 | ecosystem: Host-associated > Arthropoda: Insects > Digestive system > Gut ...
CACCACCACCACCCCCACCACCACCACCACCACCACCACCACCACCACCACCACCACCACCACCACCACCACCACCACCACCACCACCACCACCCTACTACAGAATCCTACCACAATAAAACAACTACCCCTACTTCAGTCCTAGCAAAAGTAAACATTATTTCACCAAACAGAAAACACATCTTAACATTTTAAATGTACGCTACCCCAGCAACAAACAAAAGCCAATCAACCGTAAATTTCCTTCATAGAACCCACAGTTAATATTTCAAAATATTTAGTGTCAACATACCGCAACTCGGAGAGTTTTAAATATATCAGATACAAGTTACGTAACAAGAGTATTCCGAGTATTGACAAGAAACTGATCTCTTCACTAGTTTCGTTAACATTCGAACAGAATAATCTGGGTTTTGCAGAGTTTCACCAGTCAGTGTGTTCTTTCAAAGGTGGCAAGCCAGAGCTACACAGAGGCATAACAAATTCAGATAAGATGCTAGCGGACATGTGTGTACTGCTATCGTGCTCCTTACAAGTACATAGAGACAAAAATAAAATTGCTACCCGACATCAGCGGATACTCAGCTTTGCTCTGGTTAAAAGCAGCCTCTTGACAATTGAAATCATAGGTCCACTTTGTAATTTCACAGATAAGTCAAAACCTGAACACAACGCATTACCGAGGACACGAGCTGATATCGGCAGAAAATAATCAAGGGGGTGAAAAAGCAGGGATGAGGGAGGACTGGTAAAGGAAATAAAATAATGAGTGAGTCCAACTGTGAACAAACAAACGCAGTTGTAAATGTTACACGAAGAGGGAGGGGAGGGACTGGGAGGTTAAAAAAACCATTAACCATGCAAATCGCGATGAACCTTTAATCGATGGAAATTGGCTTTTTGTCACGATACAAAGGAAATAATTGAGTGAAAAAGTTCTGCATGACAAACTCTTTGTCATTTACCTCAGTCTCCACACCAACCTCTCTCCCACCTCTAACCCCCGGTACTCATTTTTCCCCATCCACCACTTTTTTTTTATAAACGCTGCAGCAACGGCGTAATATTTTGTGTGTAAAAATTATCGCTTTTTGTTTTTTTTAGTAACCTACTCTTTATTATACTCCATCTCTTTGTTCGTTCATGGATTGGAAAATGTTTCCCTTTGACATTTACGTTTGTAGTTTATTTCAAATACAAATGCATATAAAAATTAATAACGGTGTTTTAAATACAGGAAAACAAAGACCTTTCCTGAATAATGTACACTATTACGCCCATCGATTTCTTATTAGCATACTAATAGATTCTATTATGAATTCATAATGGACATTAAAATATCGGTGTGTTACAGGATTAACTATGAACTACTGCGGTTCACAACATTACAGCTCACGGTCAACGTAATTACCAGTCTAGATTCATGTTTACCCCACTTAAACTACCCTCAACATTAAGTGATGAGATATTACGCCGGATCACACAATAAAGACACGAAGTGATATCAAACAGTACTACGCAACAATGCCAAACACAAGCACGTCACTCAGATCGTAACGAACGTTAGTGTTTCCTCATCCTACTGAAAGTTTATATTCTATGGTATTTCACTTTGCAGTGATCGGTAAGCAACCTTCCTGTGGTCAGATGCTCCAGTGACCAACACAATAAGTACACATAACACACACATACCAAGGAAACAAATTATTCACACTGAATTTTGTGTTATAAAGTTCAAAACTCCCAGTCACATCAATTAACGAAAAAGTAACTGGCAGCTGAACAGTTAAATCGATTAATTACACGGATAAATTCATGAAGTAAAACAGTCACATACATACAAACACTTAACTTCCTAACATCTAGCTATAAACACATCCCATCCCAACATCCATTACAAACACACACTTATCATTCCAACATCCACACATAAACAATCATCTATCATCCAAACATCCACGTATAAACACATACTTATCAACCCAACATTCACATATAAACACGTAATTATCATCCCGACATCCATACATATAAACACATAATTATCATCCCAACAATTACATACAAACACACACTTTCCAGTATCCACACATAAACACATATCATCCCAATATCCAAACATAAACGGATACTTACAATCCCAACATCCACATATAAACATACATTTATAATCCCAACATTCATATTTAAACACATCCTCACCGATCCATTATCCGAATACAAACACATATTTATCGTCCCAACAAAATGCAGTATTTGTAGTTTCGATCGCTGAAGAGAATATTTGGACTTACGCGTACGAGACAGGAAGTACCAGCAGACTGGATAAACTGCATAATGGAAGAATTTTATAATTCGTACTTTTTACCGAATAATGTGTTGTGATCTAACCAAGGAAGATATGGGCAAAGCATGTAGCATGCATGGGAGAGATGAGAAATTCATGTCACGAAGTCTGAACAGCACAGGGAACCGTGGAATAACTGGAAAGACATCATTGTAATAAATTATACGGCAGCAGTGTTTGAGAATTTTGAACGGATTCAAATGGCTCATGAGTGGGCCGAGTGACAGGTTACTGCAAGAAGGGCAAAGGAACTGTCAGTTCAAGTAAAGCGGAAAATTTATTGACCAGCCGAGAGACAACTGGCTTCTAAAGCAAGATTCTGCTCCGTGGAGTAAAGTATTTGTAATGTCAATCACCTAACTTCAAAATTCAGAGCAACGCAACAGCATGCATAACATAACTTCGGAAATCAACTCCGAGCTGTGTTTTCTCGCGATTAAAATTCAACGAAAGTCCTTGTATAGAAACTGTCGTCATAACCTTACGAATGTGTAATTATATTACCACATTTTGAGACCTATAACAGGAAATTTTCAGGTGGGTTTTCGCAAATGCACGGTTACACACTTAATTACTAATGACATTGCAATGTGTTAACAAGTACTTATTTTAATAATTAAATAAATAATCCACTATCGAAATTTAATTGTAATGAATACAAATCTGTAACGAAATATGTAATATGATACCCAAATATAAGATATTAAAAAAAAAACCCTCTGCAAAGATCCACACGAGGCAAAACGCTGGGAGCGCCATGAATGGCAAAAAAGTGCACAAACATACCAAATAGACACAAAAATACATAGTTCACAAAGGGGAAATAACTACAATGAATGCACCTTGATAGCCGGGAGTTTGGGTCCCACTCAGAAACAAACGCTCCAAAATCAAATCAAATTCCGTCCATATACAGTGAGCAGGAAATTTCGTACTTAACCGCAACTACAGTTTCACAATGCCCGTGGTGGCAGGATGCTTTACAGCTCCAGTCCCATGGTTATATGTCAAGAAATTCAATAAGGAAACAGCATATTAGAACGAAAACAAAGTAAGGCCTACATGTAAGTTAATTAAGGAGAGTTAAACAATCAATTCGAGTGACAATATCGTCGAAAACCACTCCGCCCGTCTAGTGGATACGCAAGTTCTGTGAATTTGTTCTTTAATCAAATTAATGCCCTAAGGTGTGACACACATCGATTCCTGAAAATATGACATTCGGGACGTTGTGATTCGATTCCTACACACATATTACAAGGACAGTCACCGTTTAATACCCCTATGGCAATATCAGCCATATCTACAGTATCTCTAACACAAGCGTACGTGTTGAAATTCTGTCATTCTGTCCCCATGCATCAAGTCACGCTTTTAATTACGGATATGCACTCCAGGACGCAGTCACTGCCGAAAACAAGCTGTCGTTATGAAGCTTCGGTCGGTACTGAAACCTCGACACTTCCGATAGGAAGGTGTCTCAAGGTAGTAGCATCGCTTCCTTTCACGAAATCTTCGAGTTCTTGGCGGGCATATTAGCAAGAGGGTGATCTGACAGTGTTCCTGAAGGGCTATACAATATATACTACGTGACAGTGGGTCACGGGATGGGCCACCTGTGGAAGTCACAGCTAAACGACGGAAACTGTAAGATATTCGAGCTGAAATTCCAACGGGCTGTACACCAGTTCAGATAAGTCTTAGTCCAATTCTTTAAAGAGGGATTACAACCCGCAACAACTTTGAAGGGCAAGACAAACCCACATAACAATTCATTAATTCTATCAGAATCCTTGTTGTAAAGCTTAAAGACGCTGAACTAGTCAAGAAACTCTGTCGCAGAACCAAAGGGCTTATCATCGTTTATAGGAAACCACACCCGGACGACGTATCCTGAACCACACGAATTCAGGGCACATCCTCACACACTATTCCTCCCAGGTTCCTTTTAATATTATACACCAACTTACAACGAAGACTTCCAAGCAGTCTTCTCACTTAAAATTTCCCCGACGAAAAGTCAGTAAGCATTTCTCATCGCTCCTAGGCGTACAAAATGCCCACCCCAATCTCGATTTGGGAACCTCCAACTAATTACTTATACAAATAAGAGTAAAGAAGAAAACGATTTCAGGGGTTCGTTAAAATCTTAATACAGTTATATTAAGTGTTAGCATTCACGATATTTAAAACACCTGTTTGGTCTATAACATCCTCCCGCTACAGTACGACTTCAAACGTCAACTGTTTCACGGTATACCTACTGCCCTCCGCGGTTAAACAAACAGGAAATAAGAACGCATAATAATAATTATTTTCATATTACACCAATTTCTCCTTGTAACTAAACACTTTTTTTCAGTGGCACTCCTTCTTTCTCTCGCATCCCTTGCAATATAACCACTCTTTTTAATTGTTCGTCTAATATGACGTTTCCTTGTAAAATATGCTTCACACAAACAACCTCTCGCTATGAATGAAGACTGGTTTGTGGGGGAAAGGAAGATTTTTACGCTCATAAAGAAATGTTGTGTGATCACTGTCCGTGAGTTTGGATGCACGACTGCCGAAGGCGAGTTTTTTTTAACTCTCTCGCTTTTATTTACAGACCTTACATTGTCCCACCCCCTGTATTCTCCTCCTGTCTGTTTCGGTTTTTTATGGCCGTCATTTTAATGGAAAGAAGTTTCTGCTATCATATCGAGGAAGATTTAATACCGATTCTTCAGATTCAAGGGATCATGTAATGAAAAAAAAAAATTCAATTTCGTCAAAATGTTCCAGTGTAACAGCTATTTGTCAAACATAAATTCAATAGGGGGAATTCGCTTGGCAGCATAGAATGTGCGGGAGAATAGTGCTCCTTCTCACAATGTAATTAAGAATTATTAACGATCAGTCTCCAAGACACAAAGGTCCGTACAAGATTATGGTGTGTTTTATTGCACTATAGTTTTACGCCGCCTTCCGTTCAGTGGGGTTACCAAAGACAGAATTATACCATGTGGCTGCAAACACAAGTATTCGCAGAAAAGTTGTCAGAGTGCGTCAACAGACAACTGCAACAGATACAGGGACGATAATTAAATCACTCAATGAAGAGCTATGAACACAAACAAGAACTCCAAGGAGTAGATTTCTCCAGAAGTAACACCTGATCAGCTACTCAAGTAATTCACAGCCCTAATAGTAACGGAAGGTTCCGTTCAGTGTTTACAAGAGACTATCATGGGCCTGATAAATCCAATCCACTGTCTCATAAAGCTAATATTCCTCCAATAAAAACGCTAATATCCTCCGCTCTACGCCTCCCTTTCCGTCAGGTTTTACGACTAAAACTGTGTATGCATTCTTAACTCTCATGTGTGTCATAAGGTCTGCATATCTCTCATTGATATGATCTTCGTAACAGGCTCGATGCTTAGTAATGGGTACAAATTATGACGCTCTCCTTCAAGCAGGATTGCTCGTGCTACCTGTGACCTTGTTTCCAGTCTCAGTATTCTCCTCTATCACTCACAATGTTCCTATGAAAATATGGCCTACCTATTTCTGATACAAATTCCTCAATAGCCTCCAGGAGGTGGGATGTGGGCATATAGACCGGATTGGGCTGGCCCAGGATAGGGACAGGTGGCGGACGCTTGTGAGTGCGGTAATGAACCCTCGGGTTCCGTGAAATGCGGGGAATTTCTTGACTAGCTGCAAACCAGTTAGCTTCTCAAGAAGAACTCTGCACCATGGAGTAAGTAAGTATTCCTTAATAGCCTACGGACAGAAATTTTTAAGATCTGTGACTATATTTACTTTTTGCGACAACGGTCGAAGTGATGCTGTGAATTAACATGCACTGCAAAGGAACACTCTTCAGGCCTAGGCTCGTGTAAAAATATACAACACTGGATCCAATCCTGTAACACTAGTGATGTACCTTCTTGGGGTTCCACAACAATAAAAATGCATAAGGAATAAAAATATTGGCATTCGCGCAGTAAAGAAACGGGCAAACAACACTTCACCAACAGGAGGGAAGAGAGGGCAATTCCGTGTTGATAATCGGGCAATACTTCCCCTTGTTCAAGGGACGACCAAACTGCGACCATACAACCTAGACACCGGACAAAATACGACACAATGCCCTAACACCAAGGAATGCATTATCATGTTTTAATATCATTTTAAATCGTATTTAGAAAGAATGTACAGATTGTCGTGTCCCTTGTATGAAAGAGTTTTACTCTGATGACTCCTTGCCTGGTCATGGGGAGTAGACATGAATAACATGCCTTTCTACAACCATTTTTTTTTTCTCAGCTTTCCTCGCTGCTCAGAACACTCGTGAGACACTAGCAGGTCAACTTAACCCTTAACCCGCTAACGTGGAAATATGGTGAGCTCCTACTAATGCCAGCATACGGCAGATGGGATTTAACTGGGTGTTTAAGGGGTTAAAGAAATACCACACAGTAACCGGCAATAATCGAAAACGGATTATCCGAGTAACCGATGTTACTGTAAAAACAGGATTACACTGCAGGCATCGAACGGTTTAGTACATTAGCTAATAGGAAATATTTGAGCAAGATCCGTGTGCAGTGACGCGTTTGATCTTATCTCTGTAATTAGAACAGAAATAGCGAGCAGGAGATAATGTACCAAAAACAGAGTCTTCAACTAACTACACGTACATACACCTAAGTATTTATAAGAAGTACAAGACTACGCGTTTTCAACCACAGACTTATGAAGAGCCATGTTATATAACTTGTTGGAAGAAATTACTGAATATGAGGGACAGGGCAGTGTGCGCACCCTTAATAGCAGGTACGTCCCGCTTTTACCTGCTCGGCTATCCTAACAGCATATAATACCACCTGCCTCGATCAGACCGACTTCATGCTCGATGCTCAGCTGTTTCCATCTTTTAATACTCAATTTTTTCTTTAGTCTATGTTCACACCTCACAGACAACACAGCAACAATGAAAACCGTGGCATCAAAGCGAGCCACAAACACTCGACGGCTGTCATGTGTCTGTGGCCCGAAGTCTCCCGTGGACTGATTTTGATTATTTTTGGGATAGCACAACCCCATATCAACCCAAAACTTTAGACGTAATTTTACGCTTGATCTCTATTCTCTGCTGCGTTATGGCTGACACAGACACATGCACACAGACAGACATATTTTATTGCCTACATTAGGCAGCATGTCGAATGACTTGTTACTTTATTTTAAAATAGAACACATTTTAGAGGTAATGAACGTTGTTTTTCAGTCACCGTGTTACGAGCAGACAAAGGCATATCTGAAAAGGCTTATAAAACGATGCTCTATTGGCAAAAATTTCCGACGTGGCCTGACGACTAGGAAATTTCTGGCGTCCGTTTCTAGTGGTTTTCTTCATTCTCTAGAAAAATGCAAGAGCGAATTTTAGAGCAAGTCACAGACTACTTCCTTCAAGACTTCAGAGAATGCTTGCGTATGCGATTTGTGATCTGACTCACGTTATGCTGTATTAAACAATGGTAAACAGCACATTTTGGTACGAACCTAATTTCACAAACAGGACAAGTTCTTGCGTGGATGCAGGAAGGAGTCCTTTCACAATTACGTACGTCAACGTAAAGGTCTGAAGATTACAGACATGTTGACACACATCACTAGTTTAGCCATACATAAAGATGCACAATTAAGCCTGCATAAGTCAATTTTAAGTTGTTGCAGACGACAATAACGCGTATTCCGTGCTTTGCTTTCTTAACCACTCATTAATAATCATTCTACCCTGTATAATCAACAGAGATGAACAGCGTCGTTAACAACACCACAACAGGTTACTCACTCATCTTTCTTTGCGCGTAACTTCCAAGTTCATCTTCCAATTACTGATCATACCGTTACACATTTTTAGTAAAACGGGATATACACGTATATTATGGAACAACATTCAACACTCATACTTGTTTGGATATCCCCGCTTACAGAACAGAATTCTCTTCGCGCAAAAGGCATATGCTCCTGAAGACAAGAAATAATGTAGAACAAGCTGCGGGCCATATCTTAGTTATCTGTCTGCTTATGGCAATGGTGAAGCATCATGCTACCCCAAACTCGCCAATCTTTATTGTGATCTGAAAAGCACGAAGAGGAAGAGAGGAAAGTAAACAAATCCACTGCAGATTTAAAATGGACTAGAGAGATGAAATATTTCTACCGCTGTAAAACACGATAAAACCGATCTTACCAGCTGGTGATGACAAAGAAAATAAAGAAGCTAAGTATGAGGAAGATGGAAATATTAACGAGTGGTCGTGGAGGATTTACGGCGATACAGTGCAATGTATCACACACTTTCAGGACAGACTGAGTAAAATTATTCGGAAAGAAGAATTCCATAGGCCTATATACAAAATGTGTAAGCCATTACATTACAAACATGGAATTTAATGGGGACACCATTATTAAGCAAGATTCCTCAGACGCCGACAGGTAGTGAGACTGATAAAACAAACGCCATCTTTTACAAACCTCAAGTTTCATTACTTCGTTCGCAAAAGCTAGCCACCGTCTCAGAAATAGGCCACAGTGGCCAACGTCATGGGTTTCAAATCTCCATAAAAAGGTGATTTCTCTACCAGGTGAATAACTACCAAATGTTCTTAAAAATCCTATACGGAAGAGCTACCTATCTCAAGTGTCCTAATTACATGACATACATCCTTGCTTATCGATTCGGAAATTGGACGACAGAAATTTCTTTAGGTCCTTTTATAGGTTGTTTAACAACGCTGCCAGACAAGGAATCGAACTATGAAGGGGCTTGTGTGCGCTAAATTTGTTTCGCCATGCGTTAAATGAAAACAAATTGACCGTGTTCACACATAAGTATGTATGGGAACAAATAAAAGTTCAACAAAACAATCATAAATATTATGACACTCTACAGCAAAAATTACTGAACTATGCCTACATAGAAATTAATCTACATGTGAAAGATAGTTTAGTCATCGAGTATTACATACATTTTTAAATGTATGAAGAGGCTTAATCGATTACATCTCAACACTGCGTAAAACTCACTTCAAATTCCTAACATCCTGAGAAATTCTCTGCCAGGCAAACATTTGACAAACTCAAATAGGCCTAAGGTTGTAATTCTTACAATATACTAGGCTACACTAACATATGCGCAAATTTCACGTGCATCAGTTTTACAAAGCTTCGCTTTTATAACCACACCCAACAAGTATCATAAACGTTAAACTCTGGATGCATAAAACAAAAAGTGTTTAAAAAAATACAGTCTACATATACGCCAACTGTCACACACAAATGCATCCTAATGGCTAGCAGTATATATGTTACTGGGAGTATAACTTGGTATATGGCAGCCCATTACACTTTTTACGAGGCAGAAGAGTTTGTGTTCAGTGTTCACTGTTGTACTGTACAAATTTATTACCACGTGTTTCCTGATGAACCAATATCTATTCTTGGTGAAAAACAAGTCACTCCATAACGCTACGCAGTGAAAAAAGGCAAATTTCGCTACACCGGATAAATCGTTCGCAAATTTATGTGCGCGTAGTTCGGACTCTGCAAGGACTTTCATAGTTTGCGTGCATCTTTAGCCTTGGACAAGTGGACAGTGTCACATCTTAGGCAACTGGTCAGTCGGCTGCTCACCACCGAAGACTCACTCTGTTCGCTCCCTGGGCAGTCCACACGACAATGGGGCATGTTCTTCTCCGAATACTTCGATATTCCCCCTTGAAATGTCACTAGATCCAGAGGTGTACAACAGACCCATTACAGCCGAGAAAGTAAATAATAATAATAATAATAATAATAATAATAATGAGTGCAGAACAAGTTATTTTCCCATTATTGTTGTTTGATTTTACGTTTGGGAAGACCAAAGACTTAGATACAGATTATGTACAGGTGTAATAGAGCCTCAAGGCTTTATATTGATGAGCCGATACAAAATATCCAGATTATATCCTACAGAACATTAACTTGGATGAATACGGAATCTGTAGCCTTCACAAAAAGAAAACAGACACTAATTCCAATCACAGATAAGGTAAAATGTAAATATATGGAGCAGGAAAGTAGGACATGATTCCCGTTCGGAACTTCATTGTAGTCTCACTGACTACGGTATAGCCACAAAACTAGCCTATGCTGAAAATGTCGATTTAATGAGTAAAAACTGAAATACCATAAAAAGATATTAAATGATCCATGGTCGTGCACTAAGGGTATAAAAACATATTTGCTATATATATTGTCATACACTTACCTAGGTTTGTGCCTTGTTGGTTTTAACTATGACTTACAATATTTATAACATGTTTTCATACACTTATGTGCTGGTTTTAGCTACCACTGTAAAGAGAGTCACAGGCCCTACTAGTCAGTGGTGAGGATGGTGTTACAGAAGTAAAAGCACAGAAAACTAAATACGTGTTCACTTCTAGTCATCAAAGTTCAAGACAGGACCAACATCACGTTAGGTGATAAATCCTTTTGCAATATTGTGAATCAGGGAAACTAATTTTAAACAGTCTGATTAAATAACATACTGGATTGAAAAATGTGAGACAAAATTCCTAAAGCAGAGTGACAAACATTTACTTGATAGAATTCTCTCTCTATTCACACAGCAAACGAAATTTGGACATGCATTCAATACACAAACAGAACTCAAACATAATCAGAAAGGACAGCCACGAAATATTGCCAAAGTTAGTCTGTCATTAGGCACTACAAAGTTAAGGGAAGTCAGTATCAATCGCCCTTCTAAAATTCGACAAAGGACCCCAAGAAGAGTATTAGAATTACACATAGAAGTCAGATTTTTAAAATGGAATGGTGTACCAGTTTAAACAAGTCCTGTACAAAAGACGATAACAACGACAGGATGTGTCACGTTCCTCACATTCACGCAGATAAAACAGCAATAAAATGCAGATATTTCAGTGGCGAGGAACTTAAAACGATGAAATTAATTTAAAAAGTTCCAGAATTCATTGTATGAGATTAGCCACCTATGGATCATTCTTTTCAAATTCCGAACTCTAGCGTTTTTAACTCTGCCAGATTACAGATGAAACTGCTACACCTCTGGAAACATAAAATACGCAGACATAAAATAAATGGTCTGTAACTTAATGCCAATGTGCTGGCGTCAGCAATTCAGAACACGGCTGATACGTTACTGTAGCTGGAATGGGGAAAATTACACGCTACCACTTGGAGCTGGAAGCCGCAAGCAATACGTACCCGGCTTTAAAATGTACTCGCTTATAAATACGAAAAGACCCATATATTCGAAGCCTTCAAGACAAAACAATTTGTTTATAACACTTTTCAACTGCACACCGTTTAAATTCCTAATATTCCATAATACAAACTGGTTAATAATCTATGGAAATCTTGCATTCATTTTGTTGCGCACTATGCACATACGTAGGCCGAAGCCCCGATATCGACTATTCTGCACAATATTACACATTCTTGGCACGTCCCAGCTTTTCATATTACTAAAATTCCTTCCCGAGGACTATTCACACTCCACTACACACTATCTCATATTGCTAAGGACTATGGCGCCGCAATGCTAAGAGGAATTCAGTAAAAGACGAAAAAAAAAAAGACCTTCAATTATAGATGGCCACATGGACCTCAATTAAGAATAAGATCAGTCATTCTCATGAGAAGAAATTTGAAAGAACCTATGAAATGTATGAGTGTTATTTCAAGGAATTATGTAATTGGTTGTTAAACAATAGGCCTATCTGCTTCCTGTACGGGCTTAAAATGACAGTTAATCTTTATAATAAACACGTGGCCTACTGATCTTCAACTCTCTACGTCTTATACAACATTATAAAACTTTAAATACCATTCTAATATTGCCACACACAACAAAAGAACATAACATGCTGCAAATCTGTAGCCTAATCAAAAGCTACCACTCTACACACAATCAGATTTCTCACTCACAAACAAACATTGTTCTAGTTCTGTCCATTTCTTATTTCTTAGCCTCCTTGACTCTCCTAAAAGAATAAGGCTGTATCTCTAGATGGCCATGCTGTCTGTGTTCCCCATTTCTGCTCTTTAACCAGTTGATTGACTTTAAAGAAACTTGAAGCCGAAATAAGAGTAGTAACGCACATTTAATTTCCGGAAAGTAGTAATAGGATGGTGGACTGGCAGACTTGTTTGGTGGGAGCGACACTAGTGGCATTTACGTTCAGAACCGTAAGTAGTTAGTCTATGGTAACAGTTTAGAAAAACGCCTAACCTGCTGTTTGAAACATATTTTTAAAAAATGTAAAATAACAAGAGACGAGCGTGGGAATAGTTTCTTTAACTTTCAGGTTTGTGGCAGTAAGTAATTACGCACTTCAGCTCGATGGGTGAAATCTGTTATACACACACATCACAGGCATTTCTACATGGTACACAGACACACACACACACATATATATATATATATATATACACACACACACACACACACACGTCAACCAGTACAAAGGGCACGGACATACAAAGTGCTGTGGCTATACCCGACAAATTTAATGCGCCGGAATCTGTATTTAAAAAACTGGTTCTTCCCAAAAATGAAATACAATAATAATATTACTAATAAACACATAAGACCAGAAATTTTCGCAACCGGGAAGTAGAACTATGACTTCTGCTCGGAACTACCCGTAAAGAAATAAGTTCAAATCCAACTTCTTGGTTGCTATCGTTGTGTTTTCCGTCCCAAGACTAGTGTTATGGACTCGAAGATTTTCAGTGTTCTTTGGTAATACAATACAATTTTTTGACATCGATTGTTACGCACAATCCAAAAAAAAGGACGCATGGTTTCAGAATTCGGAAATACGGTGGCAAGTAGATCTGGTGAGTTTCGAAAAAATTAAGATTAAAAAGGAGTATCAAGAGTATGACTGATTCAAGAAACAGGCCGTAAAGAGCGCGGAACTAAGCAGGAGAGTACGGTTCTCTTCTTAAATTTCTACAATCTAAGTCGCAGAAGTCATATTCGCTGCTTTGCGCATGAAAGCAGCCCCCTCTTACCAACAGGAAACAAAAACAGTCGTATTCGATAAGCTGAATGCTAAAAATAATTAACGCAGTTTACACTGACTTCACGCTTGTTAAAACTAATATTGTCAGGGCTCAGACATCGGTCCGTTACATGAAAATATAACTCCTGACCACATGTAGTTGCGATTCAGTGCAGTTTTGTATTATCGGCAGAGGCAGATTTGTAAAGCGAAAAACTCAACATACGTGGACCACGTGACATTTCATTCACATTACTAAAAGGTCCACAACTGCTACGTTTATCTAGGAGGCTTATTTAAAGTTATCACTTGAAGATACGGGCAAGTATTAAAAAAATAAGTCACATTACAGGCCTGGAGTGGCCCAGAGGGTTCCAGGAAGCTAAGGTTCCCAGTCTTCATGACGACACAGGATGGTGATAAGGTTGTCAGCCTTACGCACCGGCCGCCTTTACTCCCAGGAAATACTCCTGGTACTCATTTCCGTTAGAGGCTGAGTCCACCCTAGGGCCATAGTGCGATCGGAAGGATTTTATGTCAAGGAAAAGTTCACTGACACCGGCTGGGATCGAACCAGCGACCTTCCGATTTGTAGCACAGCACCTTAACCACTGTGCCAGTGCGGTCCCCCCGGGTAAGTATTAAGACACGTTAATTATTAAGTGACAGGACTATGTAACAAACAGTATGCCTATCCACTTGTGGGCTCAAATATGCGATCGTATTGCAAGAAACTGTGGTGAATGGATTACATACAGCTCTTCGCTGCAGAATATACAACTATAATGTTGTGATTATGTACGTTCCATTGTATCAACTTCCTGGGGAATGTTTGAGTTAGTAGTGCTGGTTGGTAGAGAGGGGAGGAAGAATAATATACTCAACACGGAAGGGAACAAGTTTCTACAGACACGAAAACAATAACCCCAAAAGGAAATAATGATTTGAAATGAAGCCTAGGCGAAATGAATACGCCATTTCGCTTTTGTAATAGGCCTATACAGTTCTGGAGTATAATCATTGTTTCACGGATATTATGAACTGTGTGGCGTTATATGTTGGTGTGAATGTAACAATACCTGAGCGGATCTGATAACAAGTGCTTTTAGCACAAAAATACTCTTAAAGTAAAACGGAATAAAAAAGACGACAGAAAAAAAAAACTTCTCTTTTCTACTATTCCTTTCATTCTCTCCTTCTCTTCCGGATTCACTCTCATCCCACTACCTCCATCAAGTCATCCCATAGAAAAGTCCACTTTCTTTCGAAACGTCTAAAGTAATCTTACAGATGGAAGCCATAAACCTATATTACTCTGAAAAAGAATTTTCTATTTTTCTTTTTTTTATCCTTCTTATAAAAATTTAATATTACTTTTGAGATACGGCGGGGAGAAAGCATGGGGGAGGTAAAAGAGGGAAGAAATAGAGGGAGAGTCAAAACCATCTGCTCCTCATCATATATACGAGCAAAATCGAACAAAATGTCGGCCAAATAAATAAATAAGATACACAGCTAAATACGCCGTCTATATACGATTCTACTAAATCAGAAAAATGATGACGAATAGACTTACATACCAGCCTATTTGAAACAAAACTCCGTTCACAGAAGACATGAAGCAATTAAGAATGAACAGCTGACTTGAAAATTTGTTCTTGTAATTAAACAGAAAAAGCAACATCCATCGCCATAATAATTATTATTATAATTATAATCAATCGAGCGAACATGCAGTTGGGACACTGGTTGACCCGTTCCGGTTTCACACATTCAGAAGTCTCTTTAATGGTCTCCCCTGGTTCCTTGTGCTTTTTGGTCAGTAGTGTTTTATTATCACTTGTAATCTATGATGAGTTTTTCTGTTGATAAGCTGCAAACAGTTTCTTCTGTTGAAGAATAAGAGACCAACTTGATGTCACAATTTATTAAGTTTTATTTCACTTCTTTTATGCTCAACATATTTCGGACATTAATACATCCATCATCAGGAGCCTGCGACTTTTTTTATTGTATCACCACATTGGTTGCATGTTCTTGTTTCGATGTGTGTTGACGTTTCGGTGTGGCTGGTTGGAGTATCCGCGTGGCAGGCTGAAGCACAGTTTCAGTCTGCCACGCGGATACCACCGCAACCAGCCACACCGAAACGCAAACACACGTCGAAACAAGAACATGCAACCAATGTGGTGATACAATAAAAAAAGTCGCAGGATTGATGTATTAATGTCCGAAACATGTTGAGCATAGAAGAAGTGATATAAAACTTAATAAATTGTGACATCAAGTTGTCTCTTATTCTTTAACTATCACAATGATGCACGGTCCAATATACATACGTTTCTTCCGTGTTCCTCTATTTTGTCCAACACTGGGGTTATATTTATTTCTTTTGCAATTTCCGTGTTTGTTTTATGATCTATCCAAGTGTATCCTGCTGTTTTTCTCATATATTTCATCCCTGTAGCCACTGAAGCCCAAACGTTATGGAAAGAAACAGATGTTATTTCAACAGCACTCCTTACAATACAAAGGCTTGTACAATAAATATAATTGTAATCATACGTTCTATTATTTTTGAAAGCATTTCCAGGAGAATGAGAGTAAGGTGAGAGGACTACGTGTTAAGGGGCATACAGGAGGTCAGATGAAACCAGGGTGGTACCGTACCCGCAGATATTATAAGTTGTTCTACGGAAATTGGAATGAGAATAACATATCGGTGGCAGGATTTTCCGTACGTAAAAGGAACCATCTCTAAGAGGCAAATGGTCCATACACACTGTTAGCATGCGTCACTGCACATAGTGCTAAGTGCGAATACTGGATACACAGTGTGATTACTGGCCAAATGTTTTGTACATTTAGAGATACTACCGACGGTAAAGTCCACAAGATTTCAGTACAGTCTACAGACGATGATGATGATGATGATGATGATGACTATAAACGTGAAAATATATTACTAATTTCGAGGATAAATTTGCCAATGTAATTACTGACGAGTATCTTGAATGAACGTTAAAAGACCAGTGTTGCCCCTGAGCCTTTTTGTTTCTGCAAATGGGGATAATTCAATAATACTCATTCTGCATGCCAGGAACTCGTTCTGGCACAGTTCTTACATTGTAAAAGCTTACGAAATGAGCATCAGATGACTATAATATCTCTGTCCTCTCTAATTCTATTCCTCACACCGCTGTAAATCCATGCATGCAGAAGTTCCCTATTCAAATGAGAAGAGACGAAAACTATAACAATAACAACGAGAGGATGAGATCGGGTGTCCAGAGGATTACAGTCTCCTGGACCAGACAGCAGTAAAGGCTTCACATTACAACACAAGATGTAACCGCCATTTCAATATTGTTATGATGTCTCCATACAAAATACACATTGTATAGCGACGGTACAGTGGAACCTAAGCCATATTATTAAATGTGTTGTATGAGTGACGATGGTAGGTTTAATATTCTCTACCACTGTTACAAAGACAAGGTGACAACAGCTTAAAACGTCCATTTGTAGGGAAATGCTGCACTATACTCACGTTATCAAGAAACTGAGTGTCATATTTTAAATATATAACTGCCATTTTTTATTTTACCCTATGTTGGCAATGCAGATAACTTTTAAATTTTCATGATTTTATGGAAGTTAATGCGGTGTGAACGCTTGCTAGTGTTCAGTACACATAGGCTAAAATATGACAGAAAAAAAAAACTAAATCAACTGCCTCACACAGGTAAGTAATATTTCACGAAGCAAAAGCTGGAAAGTTCGTCAGTCTTCCTTCTTTTCCTGCCTACCTTCAACCCGGGCATACGTGAATGGGGCTAAATGGGCATGTGACTTTTCTACTGCGAGCGAATGCCTGAATAAATAACTGCTATGGTAGGAAAAGCGAGCAAAATAATATAACGTAAAAGAAACTGGAAAGAAAAACGAATTAAAAGTAATACGTGATGGCGCCGAGAGGGGGGGGGGGGGGGAAAAACACACCAACCCCCACACCACTTTAAAAAGGGGTGGGAAATTGCACAAAAAATAAAATAAAACTTAAAAA